>Ga0210041_1000016_pt1 | contig 262032 bp, 286 predicted proteins | sample CryGeymeta201503_FD_183973 | JGI IMG/M metagenome (GOLD analysis project Ga0210041, IMG submission 183973) | Groundwater microbial communities from Crystal Geyser aquifers in Utah, USA - Crystal Geyser metaG 2015-03 (SPAdes) (version 2) | ecosystem: Environmental > Aquatic > Deep subsurface >... | reverse complement strand
ATTCGATGAAGAAATACTAGCTCAAATTAAAGACACCATTGGAATGCTTTTAGATAGAGCAAAAGAAAATGACTCTCTTGCAGCTTACAGAAAATCAGAGAAAACAGAATAAAATCTAGTTTGATAGTTCAAATCCCCTTACTGAGTAATAAGCCCAATTGTTTTATATCTGGTAGGAATGTATTGAATAGCTTTACCAGGTCTAAAATAACCTGGTTCTGATGTGGAAGGCCTAAGGTCACAAGTAAAATGATTAGATCAACACAGAAAAACAATCTTTGGGTATTCGACATAGATGGAGTATTAACTGATCCTATCTCCAAAAAAGTAGATAATCCAGCAATTTTCTCCTTTCTTAATAAGAGACTTAGTAATAATATTCCAGTTTTGTTGAATACAGGCAGATCATCAGATTGGGTTATTAAAAACATCTGCAAATATATTGATAAGAAACTATCAAAAAAAATGTTTTTTTGTGTCTGTGAAATGGGAGCTGTTATATTAAAAACAGATCAAGATGGCAACTATACCTCAAAAATCACAGAAAATAATATTATTCCAATACAATTAAAAAATACTGTTCAAAGTATTGTTGATTGCATTTACCATGACTCAATGTTTGTCGATCAGAGTAAGAAAGCTATTCTTACCATAGAAATGATGAAGGGGTTTCCTTTGGAAAAATATAGGTTGGAGCAAAGCAAACTAAAGGCAACGATAGATATCATCTTAAAGAATTATTATCCATCTATTCACATAAGACCCTCATCGTCTACCATTGCTATCGATATTAAACCGCAAAACTTTGATAAAAAGCTTGGAGCATTCAAAATTTATAAGTGGCTTAATGAGCATCATTTCATTTTAAAAAACCAATTAAAAATAATTTGTTTTGGAGATTCTGTTTCTGACATGCAGATGAGCGATTTTTTTTCAGAAAAAGGTCTAATGACTGAATTTGTTTTTGTTGGTGAGAGCAAACATTATTTGAATGCGCTTTACCCAGTTTTTACAACTTCAAAAAAATATACAGATGGAGCTCTCGAATACTTACAGTGTATATGACACACTAAGTTAACAAATAAAAAAAATTATTCTTTTCTTATTCCAAATAAAACATTAAATATTTTTTATTTTGCTAAAAACATAATTATTAGATAAATCTTTCTTATTTAACAATAGTGTTCCAGAAATCATGACAAATAAAGGAACACTTACAGCAACCAAAGAATGAACTGTATTGACAAACCACCAAGAAATTCCACCTAAATAATTTGTTTTTGAAGAAGTAATATTTTCAGCATGAATCGCAACTACACCTAAAATAGATAAAACTCTAGCCAAATCTAAAGATAAAACTCTTTTTTTCATTATTAAAATTATACATTCAAACAATCATGATTTTACTAGCTAACATTAAAATAAATACCCTATTTTCAACAAAATGTTAAAATATGAATATGAACGAAACAGATAGAAAAAGAGATGAATCTCAAGCTGCAGACATAAGAAAAAGACAAAATTGGGCTGCAAAATTTTCAAGAAGAAAAACATATCAAAAAGATGAATTAATCGATGATCTAAATACTGACTCTTTTATTGCTCAAGCCCTAAAAAATGGCCTAAACCTTGTCAGAATAGCCAGAGAAGCAGCTGAAGAAGCAGCCAAAAAAAAGGATTAGTTCAGAATCAATTTTTAAATTAAGAAATCGTTAACATGAGAAGTTATTGCTAATAATGTTTGGCGCATTTTTAATGCGCCAAACATATATAGCGTTATTGATTTACCAAAAGTTCTGCATTCTTGGGCAGAAATCAACGACATCACCATTGAAAACATCTTTTGCAAATTCTGGATTATCAAGAATATCCTGAAGATGATCTCGTAGATCTTCATCACAAGCACACTTTGTATGTGTACCAGGCTCGACATAGTCTGTCGAGTCAGGATTATTGAGCATCTCAGTGACCTTAGCCACTAAAGCACTCACAGAATTTACGCTAGCAATCAATTGATGGTAGAAATCTGCCAAATGAACAGCATTTGGATCATTGTGGTATTTGCCTTGCATGATTCACCTCGTGAAATATATTTCTCCATAAAGGAGATGTTGGATGGTCAAAATCTAAAGAAAGTTTTCTCCAAATTTTGACCATCCAAATTTCAATAAATGACAACAAAAGCAATTCTCATGTTAACGAACTATAAAAAAATATTTTAAAAACTCTAAACAAACACTGCAAAAGCATTTATAGAGTGATTAAAACGGCAGTTAGTATAACAAAATATATCAATATAGTCAATGTTATAGGATATATAGTCTATTCATTAGCCCACCTCAAAGTTGAAAACATAATCTCCAACTCCTTAGCAGTAAAACCAGACTCCTCATTAATCTCTAAACCATACAAATAGTTGTCTTTAACATTGTAATAGGCCAATGGAAAGTCAATAATCCTAGTACTAACCTCTCCTGTCCAAGCTGGGAACTCAGCTGGCTCAGAAGTCACTACTTTGGGAATACCAAGCCCAGTGGTTGGCAAAGAACCGGCCTTAACCTTCCTAGCCTCCTCTTTCTCTTCAAGAGAAAAATATTCTGCTGTTTCTGTTCCGCTCGGAACATAACTGGGTAGTTCTCGACGAGAAAAAAAGAAGCCAGTTGCATAAAGATCTTTTTCAGCAAGCTTATCTGTGCCAATAGACTTGTTTCTCACCGTAACCCACTCAGAAGAATATAGATCTGGCCAATATTCAATTGAAACATAGCTGGGACATGAAAACTCAAGATTCAATTGCTCTATTTCACATGTCTCATACTTCCCGATAGCTAGTAGATAGCGCAACTCAAGATCTTTCTTTAAAGAAATAATCTTAGGATTTTTAGGGAACAAAAACAAAGGAGAAATAAGAATTAAGAATAGAACAAAAACCATTAATAGGTTGTTTTGTTTTTTTAAAATACTTTTCTTTTTCATTGAATTGGCTTGACCCTTACTTTACTAATTTGCCTACTCATTTCATTTCTTGTTATCTCTAGCTTTTCTCCAGGCTCAACAACTACGTATGTAAACCAATCAACAGAGACATATTCTTTTGCTCCAGCATTATCCAAAACCAAATGATATTTAGCCGCAGAACTGCGATTGGCTGAAACATATTTTTCCAATAACAAACTAGATTGAGTTATATAACTAGATTTGTACATTCCCATAAACCCTTTGATACCCAAGAAAATAAAGGTAAGGCTAAAAACAATGAGAGCCAGTGGCACAAAATATTTTAAAAATATTTTCTTTTCTTTTTTAAAGGCGATTTTAATTGCAGCTAATAAACAAATGCCTACAATAAGATAAAGTAAATTAGTTGAAAATAGCCTTGGGTACTGAGTAATCCATGTTCCAGCTTCAACCTTTATTTCACCAAATAAAATTAATGATTTAATTGCCTCAAAAATAGGCATCACTAGTTCTATGGCAAAAAGCTCGATTAAGACTGCTATAAAAACAATAGCAAAGGCTAATAAATTCTTTTTCTTTTTATTTTTATTTTTCTTATTAAATAAAACAGCAATTGTTAGTGTAATTGCTAAAAAACTTAGTCCTAAAAAACCAAGTATTTCATATATAGGGGAGATTACAAAAAAATCTATTAGGGAACGTAAATTGTCCATATATCAATAATACAACTCATCTTCTCTCGCTGTCTATGAAGAGAGTCTTATTAATAGATAACTATAAAAACATATTTTTAATATTAATCTTGTATACTGGATTTAGTATTAATAAAAGAATATATGAAAAAAATTTTATTTAGTTTGTTATTAATTTTTGTGTTAATCATTGGTTTCCTATCATATATAGGTGTAGTTCCCTTTATTTCTCCTTTGATTACTAAACCCAAAGATCTTGGTATTAAAGCTGATCCAGCTTTAGTTGCAGCATTTGACATTGCCCATGAAATGAAAAATGAATTGCCTGATGGAAAAATTCCAGCTGATAGAGAACCAGAATATGAGGGTAGTAAGAAGCTAGATATTAAAGTTAGTAGTGCTGAAATTACTTCTATTTTGGCCTACTGGAAAAATCAATATAGCAAAAGCCCTATTAGAGATGTTCAAGTCAGAATAAATGATGATGGTACTGGGGAGGTTTCTGGTATTTTAGAGCTTTCTACCGCCATTATGCTAGCTAAACAACTCGATTATAGTGATGAGGATATTGAAAAAGGCAAGTCATATGTTAAGTATGTTGCCGGAGATTTGCCTTTCTATATGACTGGCGTTGCCAATGTTAAAAACAATCAAGTTACTCTTAGTCCAACTACTGTAGAGATTGGTAGAGTTGCCCTACCAGAGTCATTGGTAGCTCCAGTTTCAAGTGCTGTTGCAGATGTTATTGAAAGAAGAATGAGTAAAGTAACTAATTTGGATGTACAAGAACTAACTCTTGAGCCAGGTGGCGTCCATTTGGTTGGTACTATTCCAGATACTGTAAAGTAAAAAAAATAATTGAAATAAGCAATAAAAAACCCGTGGTCTTAACTAAAAGATCACGGGTTTTTTTACTTATTCAATTTCTTCAATAAAGAAATATCCTAGCATTCTAGTAACAATTGATGTTGCTACGACTGGCAAAGCAAACCAATTGAAAATAAAGCCTGATTTTATACAGTCTGCATCTCTTAAAACATAGAATGTTCCGATTAGCAATAAAGAAATTCCAGTTATTACTATGTTTCTAAGATTATCTTTGCGTCCCTTGAGAACTACTTCTGCTATTAATAGGCCTACAAATTGTAAGCCAAGTAATATCCAAGGTAGGTTGGTGTTAGTAGATTTACAATTAACATCTTCTGCGCCAAGAACTTGTCCTGCTGGATTTTGTTCTTCTTCAATAGTTTCTTTTTCGTTTACTACTAGTTCCTCTTGGACTGGCACTCTTGGTAATGAGGCTATTACTGAACCACCTCCGGTTGTTTCACCTAATACCTGACCTTCTGTAGTAGTAGAAGTACTAGCTACTGGGTCAATGATGAATTTAACAGAAGACTCCTTGAAGTTTCCAGCAGCATCCATTGCTTTAACAACAAATGTCCATTCTCCGTTATAAAGATTTTTCATTTCTTGTTTAAAGACGTCTGCACCTACTTCAACTCCGCTGCTATCACCTGATTCATGTCTCCATGAGAGAACATATCTGGTAATATCAGAGTTATTGGTTGGTTTTTCCCATTTGCCAATAGCTGAGTCTAGAGTGATATTTTCAACCTTAATGTTTAGAGCGCTGTCTATTGGAGATGTTTTGTCATACTTAACTTCTTTAATTCCTGTTTCGGTGACATTGCCAACTTTATCGGTGCCTCTGTAGTAAAGGATGTTTTGTCCTTCTGTTGGAGGTGCAATGGCAGCTGAATATGTGGACCATGAGTTGTTGTTCCAACGATATTCGATTTTGCCCAGTTCATAGTTGTCTGTTGCAGATAATTTTAGAGTTGGCAATGTTCTATACCAACCGTTATCTCCGTCAGCAGGATTGGGATCTATGTTCACGGTAACTTCGGGGATTGTTTTATCAAAGACTACTTTGATGGTATAGGTGTCTTCAGTGTTACCTGCTTTGTCTACTGCATGAGAGGAGATTGTATAAATACCCTCTGGAGTCTCTGGAAGCTGATAGTTCCAAGTATTTGTGCCTTCAGCTTTGAAGGTTACCAATGTACCTACCCAATTACTGCCATTCCAATACATGGTGCTGGCAGGATCATTGAATGGTTCATGTTTTATAGATAATAAGACATGGTCTATTCCAGATCCTGTATCTGCTGCAGTACCTTCTATGAGGCCGTTGAAAGTGGTTGTTTCTACTGATCCGCCATCTTCAAGTTCATATGAGGTTATGGCACTAGTTGGCTTAACGGTGTCTATTACAAAGTGTAATCCCAAGACATCTCTAAATTGGTTTATAGATGGGATATCTTTTCTAGTGGCACTGTCATAAATATGATGTGCCAGGTAGTATTCACCATCTGGTAATTCTGAGGTACATTCAGAAAAAGATCTTGGTGTTTCAAGAACAAAATTTGTTCCAGATAGATTTACTAGGTTGGGATTTTTTCTCCAGCCACAATAGGATTTTTTACCATTATTGCTAAAGGCAAAGGTGCCGTTATCCTGTGCTTGGAAGATTACAAATGAATCCCAATAAAGACCTGATGATGGATCACTATCTTCATAGTTACCAGTAAAGCTGAATTGATTTACAAACTGGCCATAGGCTATTGGATCAGTGATTTCTTTAGTGTCTTTGTAGTAGGTGTGTTTTGCAGTTGGTGCTTTTGTATCGATTAAGATTTTTTGTTCAAATGACTTACTATTCCCAGCTTTGTCAGTTGCAATAACTGTCATGGTGTATTCACCATCTGCTAATACATCACTAATAGTAGCTTCCCAGCCACTACTAATGTTTGCGGCGTAATCATGTCCATTTACATTTAGTACTACGGAGTCAATGTCAGGACTTATTAGACTACCTAATATGACTGGTGTGTTGTAGTTTGTTACAAATACCGTTTTTGTAGTGCCATTGGGATATTTAATTAAGTCTATGGAAATTTCTGGAGAAGTGGAATCATAAATTATTTTACAACTTCCATCTAAAGTTTCTCCAGTTAATGACCAATCTGATTTATTTCCAGCTTTATCAACTGACCTAACTGAAAAACCATAAGCTCCGTCAGTTGGCGGCATCCAAGAATTTTGTAATTTTGGAACATATAAAATAGTTTCATTTAAACCTTGTGCTCCGGTTGGATGAAAAGACGAATACTCGTAGTGGTCAAAATCACTCTCTGTATTATCATCCCACATTGGAACAGAAACTTGTCTTTTTGAAATATCTCCACATTGATAATATTTGCCATCTGAATTTAAAAATTTTAATCCAGTTGGTTTAGATGGAGCAGTACTATCAATTTTAAATTGTGTGCGTGATGCCCATCCTGGATTACCTGCATTATCATAAGCCCAAGCAGCAACTTCATAGTAACCATCTGAAACATTACATGTTCCACCATTATTAATATTTAAGGACCAATTTCCACCATCAATTGTTGCTGATAAGCTAGTACACCCAGGAATCAATGTATTTGTATTTTTGTTATATAAATGCATTGACACAGAAGCAACACCTGTTTCTAAATCACTAACAGTACCGCTAATAGTAGTAGGAACACCTGCATAAGATTCATCTATTGGGGATGTAACAACTATTTTTGGCGCAGTATTATCACCTAATGTTTCAATTTTAAAAGAAACTGTTCCGTTTGGACTCCAATTATCATCTTTACGAAAAACTTTATATCCTGCAGCTCCACCGTCTGTATACCAAGATTTTGTAGAAGTATTCCAAAATAATTCATTCACATTATCATCACTTCCGACATTAACAGATTGATTATTAGGAACAGCTACATTAAGAGAGTTGTAAGGCCCATCAACTCCAATTGGAGAAACACCATAGCTTTGTGTATCATATGCAATTCCAACTATTACATCATCAGGCAAGATTACATTTAATCCACTCAAATCAAACTCTGCATTGAATGCAAAACCATTGTTACAAACACCATTTGAATCTTTCCATCTACTGTCAGAACAAAATGGGTCAGCAGCCGGTCTCCATGGAATTGTAACTGATTTCGTAGTTGTGACTAAAAGTTCATCAGGAATACCATTTTCATCCAAATGAGAACTATAAACATTTACAGTAATTGGATGAATCCAATTACTGCTATTGTACCTAGGATCGCTAGTATAATCTGAAAATTTTGCCCAAGTAACCATAGTCACAGTTATCTTTTGTAATAAACGTGCAGTTCCAGCCAAATGAACATAATCACCAAATTCACTTGTTTGAGTTGCTTGAAAACCAAGACTTGGATAACTAGTCTCAGGAGTAACGCTTGGAGTAGAGTTATAAACAACAACAAAAACCGTAAAATGATCCAACCCATCCACACTAACCTCATTATCCACAACAGACTCCTCAACACTAGACACATTAAGATCATTTAAATCCTCTGTATAAACAACTTGAGCATTATCATTTGCACCCTCAGGAACAGGCAACTTAAGATCATAAGCAAAACTACCATTCTCCATAGAAGAAGAAATGTCATAAGCAACATTGCTCACCGCACCAATAGCACTAACCTGTTCTTCACTAAGCTCTACTTCTCTAATAGACAAAGAACCTGCTTCGGCTGGAAGCTTTATAAATGTAACCTTGACCTGTTCATTTTGAGGAGCAACATAAGTAACGCCTGCAGAAACCTTAGCAATAGAAGCTAAACCATTATGAATTAACCAAAGCTGATTATTCTTGTAAGAAAAATCTGCCTCATAACCAACACTCGGAAAACTAATTTTCCCACTTGAAAACTCATCGGGAGAACACTCAGTAGTAGAGCAAGAACCAAGATAAACATCAGCCTTAACAACACCATCAGCAACCTGAGCCATACTCTGTACAGCCTGATTTATATCTCCATTAGAATACTCAATAACATAATCAAGATTTTGGTCAGCCTTAACAGAAAAAGAAAGCTTATTAGTATTACTATTAAAAAACAACTTCACACTAGAAACATCAATATTTACCTGACTCTCCTGAGCATAAGCGGGAGAAGCAAAAAGAATAGAAAGAGGAAAAAGATTTTGAACAAAAATGAGAAAAATATAGAAAATAGAAAAAAACTTTTGATTAAACTTGCGAAATAAACTCTTCACCTTTAAACCTTCTTTTAATTACTATTTAAAGAATATAACCAGGCAGAAATAAATCGTTATATATCAGACAGATGCTATCAAAAGACAAACAACTGCTACAACCATTCTAAACCAAAAAAAGAAAAAATAAATAGCAATATAATGAAAAATAGCTTGATTAATCCAATAAACCAACTGGCAAACAATCAACCAACTCCTCATCCCTAGTCCAAGCACCAACCTCACTATAACTAGAATCAGAACTCTTATATCTATTCACCGTATGCTCACCAATGGGAATCTCCGGATTATAAATTACCTCCTCGATCCACTGCTCATTACCAGTAGAACCGCCAGCATAAACCCTAGTAACCCAAGCCAAATCTAAATTAGTCAAATAAACCTCCTTCTCCTCCTCAAAAGCACCACTCTCCACCTCAACCTTATCATCTGGAATCACCAGCTCCACACAAACCAAAGGATCCTGATAAAGATAAGAAGGACCACCTACACTACAAGAAAAATATGGATTAAGCCTCGAAGAAGAACCGCGATGCATAAACTTCAAAGCCTCTCTATTCGCATACTTAAACAAAAAACCTCGCACCACAGCAGCACTATCAGTAGTAGAAACCATAGCCACCTCCTCTGCACTTGCAGCCGGAAACAACTGAGGCAAATACTCAAAAACATTTTCAGGAGAAATATCCTCACTAAAATTAAAAAATAAACCAGAACCAACTAAATAATACAGATAATGAGCAATATCCTTAGAAGAAATCTTATCCGTCAATGGATCAGTCAAAACCTCAGCATTAAGCTTGGCATGCTCAATCCATAAATTAAAATCCTCCTGACCCATAATCCGATAATAACGAACCTTTCTCCCTTTCCTATCCTCACTAGCAACAGCAACCTTAGCCTCACGACCAACCTCATCAAACAAATAATTATAAAGCCTCTGCCTCATTGAACTAGAAGTTTCCCTACCCAAAGCCTCAGCAATAGCAGCCCTCTTCTCTGCATCACCCTGCCAAGACCTTATCTCAGGCCTAGCAACCTCTTCCTTAACACCCACCTGATCTTCTTCTAACACAACTAAAATGCTACCACATTTATAAAACTTAATAAGTATACTTAATTCTTAGAAAGAAAAAATGTTTTCCATAGAACACCTTCGCAGCTTCAGAATCTATCAAATAGCCATCTTCGACGTTGCAATCTCATACTTAGCTATTTACCTTCTCTCTCCGCTCCTCATCAAACTATTTAGAATCATCAACATCAACACCAACAGAAGCAACTGGTTATGGCTCATGTTCCCCATCAGCATCATAGTTCACCTCCTAATTGGCCAGGAAACCACACTCACCAAAATAATCCTTGAACCAACTGACAATTTACCCATCAAAGCACTTATATTATTCATGCTAATCATGGGCCTAAGAAAAAACTAATTAACTAAATATATGAACGAACAATCAGCCTTGTGGGAATACACAAACATCGCCCACCAACACGCCAAACAAATCAATAAATTTCAACAAAACATCAAACCTGATGGCCGTAGAGAAAACCTCTACCAAGGCAGAGCCATCATCGGTAGAGACACCCCAATCAACGGCGGCGTATATTTCTACAACCAAGACGAAGCAGTAGTAGTTGACGACCAAGCAGACAAAAGACTAATGCCCATCTATGGCTCTGTCATCCAAAAAATTGAACAAATCAGAAGAACTGGGATAGACCCTAAAGGCCAAATCCTAAACATCGTCTATGAAACTGTAGCCAGACTCATGCCATACGACACCGGAGCTGGTGACAGAGTTCATCAACGCGTTGGAGACAACCACAAAGTATATTTAGGCGAATTCATTGGCGGTGGAGTTTGCAGACACCAAGGACTACTCGCGGCCTACTTACTTGAAAAACTAAAAACAAACGGCTACGTAAGAGGCACTGTTTCAGTTGATAGAAACCAAATCCTAGGCAGAGGCGGACATGCTTGGGCTCGTTATACTAATAGTGCCGGAGTTGTATATATCCTGGACGTAGCTCAACATTATTTAGGTGAACTAAAAAAGAAAAAAAATTTACTAGCCTGGAACTATGAAAGACCTGAAGACAAAACCCTTAGAAAAAATGAGAAAAGAAACAACGGCGGCTTCTGGCAAAACTTCCAAAGAGGACTAAGAAAAATCTTTAACCCCTATAAACCCCACTGATCATCTTGATATTCTGGCCGAGCAAAAACCATAGCCATCTCCTCGGCAATAGCCTTCATATCCCCTTGATTTAAGGCCTCAAAACCATCATAAAAACCAGTTGACCTATCTGGCAAATTAACTGCTTCAGGAAAAGGCTGCTTAACCGCATCTCTAGCCCTTCCAAAAACATGAATATGTAAGACAGGCCTTTCACCTCTCTTAAAAGCCCAATTACCCAAATCCTCCAAATTAACCCACACCACAGCAACACCTCGCTTATTCATCGCAGTCATCAAAGCCTCTCTCACCACTCGCTGCAACCTAATCAACTCAATTGACTCCTCAACCGACAAATCATTAATACAACTAACCTCATTATTTTTAGGAAAAATTCTTAAATGACCACCATCAGCACGACTAACAAAAGGCTGAGGATGCCTACCAACAGTAAAATTCTTAGTTTGAAAAACCAAATCTTCAGACATTACCAGGCAGAATCTACTTGATAATAACGACGATCATTAATTAAACGACCATCTGGCAAACGAAAATCTTCCTTCAGCTCCAACGTAGTAGGCTGAAAAAACTCACCCTCAAACTCCACCCTCATCCCAGATTCAGTGCGCAAATCACCCATATACAACTTTCTACCCTCTATCCGAAACTCCTCTTTAACAGGGGAATGATCATGTTGAATACGAAACTCAGTGTTATTAGAGTGAAAATATATCCTGGAATAACAAGGCCAATCCTTACCAGTCCTAAAAATCAACTCATCACGAGTCCTACCCTCTAAAATAATTCTATAAACCCTAGAAAACGGCTCTGTCATCCTAATATCAAAATTCAACTTATCAGGATGCTTAAGAAAATGATATAGAGCCATAATCACGGCTCCAGAATGAGGTTGTAAAGATTTGGCGTAACGAGGTTGTGGCATTTTACTTCAAGTATTGTACCTCATTTTACTCTTTGCCTAGCCATCATTTTGTTTCTATAATAACCATATGGCCGAGTTCTTTTTCAATCTCAGCAGTAACTTTAAAAAATTTTTCGCTCCCTTCCCCCATTTTCCTAAAAAACTCCTCTCAACATTTATCCCGCTCATCCCTTGGTATTTATTTTTGCGTGGTTTAGTAAAAATAGTTCAAGGCTTACGCTCACTTTCTGGTAGCTTCCAATTTGGTTCACTACCCAAAGTCTTCAGCCATCTATTGGATATCAACCCCATTTACCTTTTTTGGGACGGAATCTTCAACCTCTTAGTTGGAATCTTATACTTCTCAGCCTTCACCGGCTTAGCTCAAAAGAAAACTCAAACAAAGGGTTGGCAAAACTGGTTTCAAGCGTCGGTCGCATTGGCTGGAATCAGACTCTACGCCATAATTTTCCATCAAACATCTGTTTTCTGGAGCCTAACCTTAACCCTAATTGGCTGGTATCTAATCTTTGAATTCGAACGAGTTTTTGACGAAAAAACAATAACAAAAAAATCCTCCCCAATCAAGAAAAAATCATAGTTGAACGTGATTTGACAAAGCTCATTAATTCCAAGTATAAATGAGTATGACAAAAGTATGACATAAGGAATATTTCAGTTATGACTCTTAAAAAAATAACCACTGAAGCAGTTGCAAACAAAAGAGTATTACTCAAAGTTGACTACAACATCCCCACTAAAACAGATCGCCACAACAAAGTTGTGACGGACGATACAAGACTAAGAGTCACTATCCCTACCCTAGAATTTCTCATTAAAAACAAAGCCAAAATCATCCTTACTTCTCATTTCGGTCGCCCAAGCGGCCAAATTGTAGAAGCCCTGCGCATGGACCCCATTGCCAAACAATTAGAAAAAATTCTTGGCAAAAAAATTCAAAAAATAAACGTCCCAGCTGGACCAGAAGCAGAAACTGCAGTAGCCCAACTCCAACCAGGAGAAATACTCATGTTAGAAAACAGCCGCTTTCACCCTGGAGAAAAGAAAAACGATTTAAACTTTGCCAAAGACCTAGCAAAACTAGCTGATATCTATGTAAATGACGCATTTTCCTCAGCACACCGTGCCCACTCAACAGTAGTTGGCATCACCAAATACCTACCAGCCTATGCTGGCTTTGCCCTAGCTGAAGAAGTAGAAATGTTAACCAACCTAACTCAAAAACCAAAGCGCCCTTTTGTCGCCATAGTCGGTGGAGCAAAAATCTCTGATAAAGTTGAGGCCATCCGCAATCTCAGCAAAGTAGCCGATGTAGTTCTCGTAGGAGGCGGTGTTGCAAACAACTTCCTCAAAGCAGAAGGCTTAGACGTATTCCACTCATATCTTGAAGACAAACCAGCAGATACCAAAAAAGAACATATCTCCTTTGTTGCAGTAGCTGAAGAACTAATTAAAGATACTAAAACTGAAAAAATGATGCTTCACGGCTATATTCCTTTACCAAAAATCATTTACCCATCAGATGTGGTAGCAGCAGATGACATGGACCATCCAAAAGAAAAAAAGATTATTGACCTTAGTGATGGCACTGATGATGAACGTCGCAAAACCTGGATGTACCTAGATATTGGCCCCAAAACAGAACGCTTATTCCGAGACATTATCCTCGAAGCCCAAACCATTTTCTGGAATGGACCAATGGGTGTTTTTGAACAACCAGACTTTGCCTCTGGCACCAAAGCCATTGCCACGGCCATAGCAAAAAGCAGTGCCCAAACAATCATTGGTGGCGGAGACACCATCAGCGCAGTCCATCACCTTGGACTAGCAGATCGCTTTGACTATATCTCTGCTGCAGGAGGCGCTGCTCTAGAATTCTTGGGTGGCAAAGTACTCCCCGGCCTTGAACCATTATTAAGAAAATAAAGAAAGTGGTTTATGCGCACCAAAACTAGACTTACCATCACTTTATCTGAAGAGATCTTAAGTTCTGTAGACGCCCTTGTTAACGGAGTCACCATTCGTAATCGCTCTCATGCAATTGAAACCCTAATCAAACAATCTCTCTCACCATCAATTCAAACAGCCATAATTTTAGCTGGAGGAGAACAAAACAATCAAACCAACTCTGCCCTAACAAAAATAAATAACAGCTATTTATTAACTCACACCCTAGCAAGCCTTAAAAAACATCGCATCAACAGAGTCATTATTTGCCTCAACCAAAATGAAACTGAAATCATGAGAATCTTTGGCAATGGTGAAAACCATGGCCTTAAAATTGAATACCAAATCGAAGACACTCCACTTGGCACTGGCGGCGCAGTGAAAAAAGCAGAACAACTACTCCATGGACTACCATTCTTAGTCATCCACGGAGATGTACTAACCAATCTCAACCTTTCAGAACTATGTACTTTTCATTTCTCAGAAAAATCTCTAGCAACCATTGCTGTCAAACCAAGATTAGGAGAAAAAAAATACGGCCAAGTATTTATTCAAGGAAATAAAATTGCCAGATTCTTAACTACAAGCGAAAATGCTGGCATCAGCATTATTAATACCGGCATCTATGTTTTTGATACCAAAATCTTTGACTACTTCCCTCAAAAAAACATCTTCAACCTAGAAAAAGAAGTCTTTCCAATTTTGGCCAAACATCAACAGCTAAGTGCTTCAATCTTCCAAGGACCCTGGTTTGAAGTAACCAATGAACAAAACCTCAAAGAAGCTAGAGCCCGTTGGAGCGAGTTAGAAGCAAATATCTAAAGGAAAACAATGGAACAAACCTTAGCCCTAGAACTTTCTCATGCGATCGAATTAGGCGCTATAGCCGCTGCTAGAGCAGCAGGATATGGAGATAAAGAACGAGCAGATGATGCTGCTGTCATTGCTATTCGCACCCACCTAAACACTGTAGAATTTGACGGCAAAATAGTAATTGGCGAAGGCGAAAGAGATGAAGCCCCAATGCTATATATTGGTGAAAAAGTAGGCACTGGAGAAGGTAAAGAAATAGACATTGCCGTTGATCCTTTGGAAAATACTAATGCCACAGCCACCCTTGGACCTAGAGCTTTAACAGTTCTAGCAGCCAGTGAAAGAGGTGGTCTTTTTCATGCACCAGATATGTACATGGAAAAACTAATCGTACCACCAGAAGCAGCTGGCAAAGTTCATCTTGATGACCCAGTAAAAACAACCTTAAAAACCTTAGCAAAAGTACTTGATAGAGACATTGATGATTTAACAATCACCATCCTCGATCGAGATAGACATGAAGAACTAATTGCTCATGTCAGAGAAACTGGTGCCAGAGTTAATTTAATTCCTGATGGAGATCTTATTCCGGGTGTTGCGGCCTGCATGAGAGGTACTGCCATCCATGCTGTAATGGGCATCGGCGCTGCTCCTGAAGGCGTAATGACAGCAGCTGCCCTTCGCTGTATTAAGGGCGAGATGCAAGCCAGATTCTGGCCGAAAAACAAAGAAGAAGAAACAAGACTTGTAAAAATGGGTGGTAAATTAAAGAAAATTTATACTCAAAACGAACTAGCTGGTGGCAAACACATTGTTTTCTGCGCCACTGGCGTTACTTCTGGAGAATTACTCAATGGTGTTAGATTTTTTGGAGACGGGGCTCGCACTCACTCATTAGTAATGACCAATCAACTAAACAAAATCAGATTTATCGACACTACTCATGTTTTTAATAAAGAAACCATGGAATATCGTATGTATAGTTATTAACAAGGAAATATATGAATAAAAATATTGACACCTTAGTCTATCAAGCAGTTTTTGGCTCTGACCAAGAAAAACAACAAGCTCGTTTTGAAATTTGGCAAATGGGCATTGAAGCTGGAGTAATTCCCAGTTCTATCCATGAATTTTATTCAGCTCGTGGAAAAAAACAACTACCCAACAATTTTTCTGTACCAGCCATGAATCTTCGTGGCATGACCTACGACACAGCTAGATCAGCTTTTGCCACAGCAGTAAAACTTAAGGTTGGAGCCATGATCTTCGAAATTGCCCGCTCAGAAATGGCCTACACCCATCAATCTCCACAAGAATATGTCACTGTCCTAACTGCAGCTGCAATTAAAGAAGGTTGGTCTGGACCACTATTCGTTCAAGGTGATCACTTCCAAGCCAAAGCAGCGAATCCAGGAGAACCAAAAAATGGTGAAATAGATACTATTAAAAAACTCATTGAAGAAGCTCTTAAAGCTGGTTTCTATAACATCGACATTGATATGTCTACTTTAGTAGCTTTGGACAAACCAACTGAAGCTGAACAACAAATACCAAACTACACCTATTCACTAGAACTAGCAAAATACATCCGCAAACTACAACCCAAAGAACTCAATGTTTCCTTGGGTGGAGAAATTGGCCATATCGGAGGAAAAAATAGCAATGAAGCAGATTTCACGGCCTACATGGAAGGTTTTAATCAAGGCCTACCAACAGGTATGATTGGGATGAGCAAAATCAGTATTCAAACCGGAACTCATCATGGCGGTGTTGTCTTAGCTGATGGCAAGCTTGCCGATATCAACGTCGACTTTTCTATCTTAAAAACAATTACTGAAATTGGTCAAGAAAAATATCAAATTGGTGGCTCTGTCCAACATGGAGCTTCTACCTTACCAGATAAATACTTCAACCAATTTCCTCAAGCCAAAACCCTAGAAGTACATCTAGCTACTGGCTTTCAAAATTTAGTCATGAATGACCCAGCATTTCCTCAAGAATTATTACAAGAAATGTATGATTATTTAGATGCTAAACATTTAGATGAAAAGAAAGAAACCGAAACACCAGAACAATTTCATTACAAACTTCGTAAAAAAGCCTGGGGACCATTCAAACAAAAATGTTGGGATATGCCAGTAGAAAATAGAACTAAATTAAGAGCTACCATGATGGATCGCTTTGAGTTTTTCTTCAAAGAACTCAATGTTATCAATTCTCAAGAAATGGTAAATAAATTTGTTAAACCAGTAGTAGTAAACAAAACTCTTCCTGATTTTGCTCTACAAACTGCAACCAAAGACGTTAAGGGTTTGAGCGACTAACTTCTCTCATTTAACCACTCAGCAAACTGCTCAAAAGCCTTTTTGCGGTGACTAAGTTGGTGCTTTATCTCACTGCCCAACTCACCAAAGGTTTGTTGATAGCCATCTGGAATAAAGATGGGATCATAGCCAAAACCAGCTATCCCCTTACTTTCCATAGCAATTTGGCCAACAACCATACCTTTAAAGAAATGAGCTTCATCTGTTTTTGGGTCATAAACACAAATAGTAGCCACATATCTGGCTGTACGATCTGGTTTTTCTTCTATTAACTTTAATATAGCTTGATTACGATCATCATCACTACCTTCTCTCCATCTAGCAGAATAAACTCCTGGTCGATTATTTAAAGCTTTAACCTCTAAACCAGAGTCTTCCGCCACTGTAACCAAACCAGTTTTTGCTGCAAATGCTCTTGCTTTAATTTCAGCATTTTCTGCAAAATTCTTACCAGTTTCTTCTGGAGAAAAATCATTTAGCTCTGGAAAATTTTTAGGAGTCTCCCAATTTATCTCAGGCAAAATAGCTTTAACCTCTTCGATTTTATGTTGATTATTAGTAGCTAATAAAAATTGTTGAGACATAGGCCTCATTGTAACAAAAAGGCCCCTGATACAGGGGCCTTAATTTTCACTTTAAAAATTGATAACAATTATTGTCCACCACCACCAAACATTCCACCCAAACCACCAGTCATAGACTGAAGTTTCTTGGCAGCAACTTCTTGAGATTTCTTAATAGCCTTATTTAAGACTTCAACAGCCTCAGTGCTACTAATTCCTTGAACTGAAAATTGTTTAATTTTCTGATCACCAGAAATAACTACCACGATATCACCTTCTTCAATGCGAATTTCTTCACCAGCTAATTCCTCTTGCATTTTCTTAGCTTGTTGACGGAGTTGATTAAGATCTCCTAAAGCTTTAAATGGATTTGCCATAATATTGACCTTTCTATTAAGTCCCTAGATTGTACTATATCTTTCTCTCAGAGCAAAGCTTCCTCTGCCAATTGTGACAATCGAGGAGGTACTTGTTCAATTTCTACTAAAGTAGCCGTCGCAGGAGCTTTTTGCAAAGCTACTCTCAAAGGCAAACTACTTCCCACTAAATCTCGAGCACAATCCAGTAATAAATCCATATATTTTTGTTGCTGTAATTGCTCCTGATGAAACTTATAAAATACGGCTACTTCTGGCATACCAGTCTCGTTAATTGATGGCTTACTAGAACGCAGTAAAGCTGCAACCGTAGCATTTTTAAGCTGTACCATCTTTAAAAACTGATCCCATTGCGAAAGTAAGGTCTGACCTAAACCTTTAATTTCTTCAGTTAACTGCACCACCTCTTCTTCTTCAACCTCAGCAACCTCTTCAATTGCTGTATTGATTGCAGTCGAAATATCAACTTTAGCTAATTCCTCAACACGATCTTCAACAATAGCTACTGGATTTGTTTTAAGAATTTTTTTTTTGGTCACTGGACCACTTGCTTGATTACTACCAGCTTTCTGCTGAGCTCGATCAATTAAATCCAATAACTTAAGTTCCAATGGTAAAAATGGAATTGGTGAAAATAAATCTAATTGAGCTTGAAGTAATTCCTGAAGTAAAAACTTAGTAATTTTTTGTGCATAAACTGGTTCACCAGTTTCCACCCCCATTGATTTCATTAAAGAGCTGTGCAAAAGAGAAAATAGACTAGTATATAGATATTTTTCTGCAACATTATTAGTACGAAATGAAGCAATAATCTGACTAACTTGAGCTGAGTCTTTATCTAAAACAGCCTGAATTAAATCTAACAACAAAGGCTTAATATTCTTACCCAAATTATTTTCGACTTGCAACAACGTCAAATTATCTCCATCAATCACTGATTCAAGCAACTTAACTCCATCACGAAAACTACCATCAGCTCTAGCCACAATTGCCTGCAAAGCCAAAGGCTCTGCTTTAATTTTTTCTTTTGCCAAAACTGATTCCAAAGCCAAAGTGAGCTCTTCATTAGAAGCTTTGTGGAAATTTATCTGATAACTACGAGAAATAATAGTTTCTGGAATTTTATGCAATTCAGTAGTAGCAAGAATAAACACAGCATGAGCTGGAGGCTCCTCTAATAGCTTTAAAAGAGCATTAAAAGCTTCGGTTGTTAACATGTGAGCCTCATCTAGAATATAGACAGTGACCTTACCTTCCTGTGGAGGCAACATTACCCGTTCCTTGAGAGCTCTAATATCATCTATTCCACGATTTGATGCAGCGTCCATCTCCTGAACTACAAAAGAATTGCCTTCATAAACACGACGAGAAAAATCAGATTTAATATCTGGATTTTGCAATGACCTTGCTTTTTTTAAAGGTTTTTTGAAAAAGAAAGCATCAACTACGTCCGCATTAAGCGGATCGTTAAGCATCGCTCCTAATATTCTTGAAGTTGAAGTCTTACCAGTTCCTTTGGGACCTGCAAATAAAAAGACCTGAGGAAAGTTTTTACTTGCCATCAACTTTTCAAGAGCTGTTCTAACAGAAGCTAGATGTAGCTCACTGACAAGCTGGGGTCGGTGTTTTCTATGCCAAGCCATAATTAATCGTGATGATACCCTAACAGATGCATCAAACCATGTTCAAGATAAAAACAGATTTGATCATCTACTCTTTTACCAAATTTTTTAGCCATTTTAATTGATTCGGGAAAACTAATAACTACATCACCAAGATGTGGTGGAACATCTGTTGGCAAAGGAATTTCATCAAGCTGTTTCTTATTATGATGTGGAAATGAAAGAACGTCCGTGGGACCATCATGTTGAAGTAAGGTTTCATTTAAAGTCTGAATTTTACGCACCCCAACTATAGAAACATCTACTTGAGCTTTTTCCACTCCATTTTTCTTTAACACATCCTCAACTGTTTGACGTAATCTCTTACGAGAAACTGGATATCTAGATCCAATGTAAAAATTAACTAAGATCATATACTTTATACCTTTATACTACGAATTTTGACTCTGAGAAGAATCAGCCTGTGGCAAAGCTTCCCAGTGCAAATCTATTGGACCCAAGGGAATCTTATCTTCTGGGTCATCGACAAAAAGCAACATTATCTTTCCTCTGCTTTTCTGACTCCAAACCTTTCCCTCACGAATAATTTCTGGAGAACCACCAAATTGTTTTTTAACCCATTGAGCAGGGCCAGCGTCGCCAACTACTCCCACTACAGCCATAGACTCAGCAGGGTTAATTACAATCATTTTGCGAAACTTATACCAAGGCTTGAGTTCCCTATAATTAGAATTCCAATCTGGCAAATAAAGAGTCTGAACAGCAAAATAGTATTTTTCTTGTTGAATTGCTTTCTCAGATAACTGACCATTCTCTGTAAACCAACCAAAAGCTCCACGAGCTGGAGCAATACCAGCCTCTTGATAAGCATCATGTTGAGCAAGAGTATCTCCGGCAAAACGTAAAATATGTTGCTCACCACCCATTACGCCAATACTGTGATTGAGCCTATGGCCATCAAGCTCCGCTGTTACATCAAAACCCAAAGTATCAGAAAGCTGTTGTTCTAAATATAATTCTTCATCTTTAGCTAAATGACCTGGTGGACGATTAACCATTCCCACCATTTTTGCCATTATCTCTTCATGCTCTTCTTTAGTTACCTGAGTAGCTAGTTGATCATCTTGAGTTTGAGTTTCCATAGCAAAAGCTTGGGGAAACTTACCATCAGGATTTGGTTGGTTAAGAGCAATTTGCCCGGCCAAGGAAATAGCTGCCAAAAGCTGTTGAGAAGTAACTTTGAAATCAAGTTGTTTAACTTTTTCCAAAAAATCTTGTTGAGATAGTGGAGTAGTTGTTTTTTTAACCATAAACTAATTTTCCAACTTTGCTTTAACCATCTCTAATCTACGCAGCACAATGTCTTTACCAATAACGGACATCGTTTCAAATAAAGGTGGGGTGGCTTTACGACCAGTAACAGCCAAACGAATCATCATAAAAAACTGACCACGATGCCAATCATTTTTCTCCTGCAACTCACGCATGCCAACCTCAATTTTTTCTGTAGTCCACTCACTCAAACCAGAAAGAAAATCCATTGTCTGATTGAGTTGTTTAGCAACCAATTGATTATCAGCTTTTTTCAAAAGCAATTCATAATCTGGTTGTTCATCTACATAAAAAAATCTTGTTAACTCATCAATATCTGCCAAAGTAACTAAGCGTTCAAAAACTAATGGCAAAATAGCATCAAACTTATTCATAGGAAAAGTTTCTGGAATAAATGGTTGCAAACGTTTTTTTAGCTCAGCCAAAGGTAATTTCCTAATATAGACACCATTCATCCAATTAAGTTTTTGTAAATCAAAGGCTACTGATTTTGGACTGACATCTTTGGGATCAAAAGCTTCAATATATTCAGCCAAAGAAATGACTTCTTGTTGATCGGCTTTTGCCCAACCCAAGATCATGAAAAAATTCAACATTGCCTCTGGCAAATATCCTCGATCAAGAAAAGATCTTGAGGAAACAGTACCTTTCCTCTTACTCATCTTACCCTTGCCATCTGGATTCAAAAAAACTGGGATATGAGCAAAAACTGGTTTTTCCCAACCAAAAGCCTCATAAAGCAAAACATGTTTTGGAGCAGAACTAATCCACTCTTCACCACGCATGATATGGGTAATCTGCATTAAATAATCATCAACCACTACTCCCAAATGATAAGTGGGATAACCATCTGATTTGAGCAAAACCTGATCATCAACTTCGCTTGAATTAATAATGATTTCACCACGCAATAAATCGTTAATCACTACAGGTTGATCTTCTGGTACTTTCAATCTAATAACCCAAGATTCCCCAGCTTCTTTGCGAGCCAAAGCTTCATCAGCTGTCAAAATACGACAATGCTTATCGTATTTAGGAGCTTGTTTGTTTGCCCGCTGTTCTTCTCTTACTTGTTCAAGTCTTTCCTTGGAACAAAAACAGTAATAGGCTTTGCCATTATCGATTAATTCTTGAGCTTTTTCTTGATAAATGCTTAAACGTTCTGATTGAATATATGAACCATAAGGACCACCCTTGCCAGGACCCTCGTCCCAATCTAAGCCATAATCACGAATAACTTTTTTAATTTCTTCAATGGCACCAGGAACCTCACGCTCTTTATCTGTATCCTCAATACGTAAAATAAATTGGCCATTATTCCTCTTGGCCCAAGCATAGTTTTTTAATAGCATAGCCATACTACCCACATGGAGTTCTCCAGTAGGGCTTGGGGCCATTCTTGTTCTAATTGTTTTTGACATTAATACTTTCTAGTTTTCATTAGTTAAATATTTCGGATCAACAGCTGGAGCATATCCTACAAAACCATTGTCTCCAGTAAAGATGTAAATTGGTTGCAAATATTCTTGCTCAGTTGCCCAATCTTCAAAATAACCAAAGGCTACTTCACGAACTACTGCCTCATCAGTCTTTCCTTTTTTAGCAACATAACCCTTGCCAGACTGTAAGACCTGAAAAGCAGATCTAGCAGAACGAATTGGATAAGTCTCTACCTGAGTGTAATCAACTGGTCGATAATGATACTCCAAATCAACAATACTCTCTTGTCCAGATAAAACCCCAGACATGATTGCCGTCACCACACCCTTTTTAGGATCTGGGCTATACATCTCATATTTTTCATCGATCACAGTACGATCTAGGTTGATTTGAATAAAATCAGCATCTGATAAAGAAAAAGCTTCTTCTAATTCACCTCCCAATGATTTTAAAAAGTGAATTTCACCAGAACTAGTAGCTAAATCTTCTGGAAGCAAGTCAGTGCGATCCAAGAAAGACTTTAGGCGACGCACTGCTTCATATTCCTCTGGAGCTTTACCAGTACCTACAATTAATTCTGGTTTAGATAAATAGTTTGTTCGATAATGGAAAGTCTTGTTTTGGATATCAATCTCCAGACTTGCATTTAATTGACCAGTCTTGGTCCAACGATATGTCCTATTATTCAAAGTTTCTGGTTCAAAAATAAAACCGTAAGTAGCAGCAATTGCCTTAACCTCTTTATCTGCTAGCAAACTAGGTACAGACTTGGGCATTAAAAATACTTTAGCTCTATCAAGATCAAACTCTGGCAAATTGCTACCCAAACCAGTTTCTAGCTTATAACTCTTTGGTCTATCAAACTCGGTTTGAGCTGGAAATTTAATACTTGGCAAAACACCAAAACCAACTGTTGGAGGAGGAGGTGGAGCGGGATGAGTAGCTTTCCAATAAGCTACAAAAGCATTAAGAGTCATACGTCCAACCATTAGAGTAACCAAAACAATTGAACCGTACTTAACAAATAACCTACCTAGTCTGGTAGCAGCAGTTAAATTGAAAGTGGAACTATTTGAACGCGAAGCCATGACTCCATTCTACCGATTTTCTACTGGAATTTGGAGAGGAAACTCTTGAGTACGCCATTTAATATTATCTCTTATCCAGTGCAAAAGAGTTTTTGTATCCTGATAACGATCAGAACTACCCAAAACTACAATAATCAAATCATGATCATTAATTCTAGCAATAGTAATTAATACTTCTTTTGCTTGTGGAGTCGTACCTGTTTTGCCAGCAACTACTCCATCTTCTTTGCCAAGCAGTTCGTTGGTTGTAAATAGAAAATGTCTAATAGTTCCATTTTCATTCTCTGCCACATAACTACGTAAACTCATCCATTCTGCAATTGGCTTTTCTTGGATTACTCTCATGGTTAAAATTGCAAGATCATGAGCAGTACTAATATTATCTGGATCGTCATAGCCAACTGGATTAGCAAAGCGTGTGCTAAATAAAGAAAGTTCTTGAGCTCTCCTATTCATTTCAGCAACAAAGCCAACTTCACCCTGATTGTGATGCTCTGCCAAAGTTAAAGCTGCATCATTAGCAGAACGCACCAAAGCTGCAGCAGCCAGATCTTTTACCTTAATTTTTTCCAAAGGAAACAAACCTCCACCATCATTTTCTAAAGCAGCAGTTGTAGAAACCTGAGCAACTTCATTGAGATCATAAAGTTGTAAAGCTGTAAAAACAGTCATTAATTTTGTAGTAGAAGCCGGTGGTAAAGGTAATTGAGGATTTTTTTCTACTAAAACTGATTTACTTGAATTATCAAAAACAAAATAAGCATCAGCCGCTATATAGTTACCCAATTCTTCAAAACCAACTGCTAATTCTGCATCACTATTTGCTTCAAGATATGGAAATTCTGCTTGAGTAAAAAGAGTAACTGGAAAATGTGGCTCACGATAAAAAAAGCCTTTTTTTGACATCAACCAAAGACTGGTTAAAAACAGCAACAAAACCATTAAGCCAAAATAAAACCAACTCCAAAAATATTTCACGATACCATTGTAAGGACTTTTAACAAATTGCTCTAGTCTTACTCTTTCACCTGTGGTTTAACCATTAAAGATAATTCATCTAATTGTTCTTTGGCCGCTTCGCTAGGACCATCCATAACTGCTGTTCTACCAGATGAAGTCATTGGAAAAGCAATTGTTTCTTTCAATGATTCTTCTCCAGCCAACAACATAATTAAACGATCCAAGCCCAAAGCAATACCACCGTGTGGAGGGGTGCCTAATTTGAAAGCTTTAAGCATGTGGCCAACACCATCCTCTATTTGCTCTTCAGAATAACCCATGATTTCAAAAGTAGCTTTTAATAGCTCTGGTTTATGAGCGCGGATACTACCACCACCCACTTCATAGCCATTACAAACTAAGTCATATTGAGCGGTAACAATATTTTCAATATTTTTATGAGCCAAATGATCAACTTCATTCTCTGGTAGAGGAGCACTGAAAGGATTGTGGGTAAAAGTCCAACCACTCTTACCATCTCGAACTTCAGCAATATCTTTTTTATCAACTTTCTTAAAGAATGGAAAATTAACTACCCAAGCAAAAGCTAAAATTCCATTGGCCTTATCTTCTTCTGTTCGCAAATCAAATCTATCAGCTCCATATTTGCTAATAGCATCCTGATAGTTAACTACTGGGAAACTCTCTGTTTTAAGCTTACCACCTACTTTTTTCACCGCAGTCTTAACAGTTTCCTCAACTAAATCCATTACTTCTTGCTGACTAGCAAAACTAATTTCCAAGTCTAATTGGGTAAATTCAAAACCACGATCTGCACGCAAATCTTCATCACGAATACAGCGAGCTACCTGAAAATATCTTTCAAAACCAGCTGTCATTAAAAGCTGCTTATATTGTTGTGGGCTCTGAGGAAGAGCATAAAACTTTCCTGGTTGAAAACGTGATGGAACTAAAAAATCACGAGCTCCTTCTTTAGTTGACTTAGTCAGCATTGGAGTTTCGATTTCAACAAAATCTTTGCCATAAAGACTGTCTCTAATAGCTCGAATAAATTCAGATCTCATGCGCATAATTTTTTGTAATCTAGCACGACGCAAATCTAAATATCGATATTTTAAACGAGGCTCTTCGCTAATTTCTTTACCATCAGTATCAATAGAAATTGGTAATTCGGCAGTTTTGTTTAATAGTTCATAAGACTGAACTTCAATTTCTATGGAACCAGTCAAAATTTCTAAATTAACCAACTTTTCCGGACGTGCCTTAACCAAACCTGTCAAGGAAACCACTGACTCTGTTGTCAACTCTCCCATCATTTTAAAACCGACGCATTGAACTAAACCAGAACGATCTCTAAGATCAATAAAAGTGACTTTACCATGATCTCGTTTACTAGCGATCCATCCTTGTAAAACTACTGTTTGACCAACTAAAGTTGGGGTTTGAGAAATAAGAGTACGATTTGTCATAAAGGGTATTATAGCCAGGTTTTATCATTCTTAACAGACCTTGAGCATAACGATTGTTAGTTTTTGATCTATTGTGATACAATATCACTGGTTTTTCTCAAGATAGATTATTTAATAATTTTTACCAGTCAAAAAACTGGTTAATATTTTGACGAAAAACAGCTCTTTAAAACAAGTTGAACTTCTTTGTCTTGGCTTTATACTTAAAACCCAGTCAAGGAGGTTCTAACCTCCCTCTTTTGAGGGGTTTCATCGCGAAACCTCACTCAGAAGAGTCTCTTATGGAAGGAGGAAGACTTTATGGCAAAGTCAACCAAACGGCCTACGCCTGTGGCTGATCTGTTCAAGAAAAAGACCAAGACCAACCCCAAGCCGACGACCACCAAGAAGACCAGCACTAAGTAATACCCTCCACAACCCCTCCCCTGCCTTTATGGCAGGGGAGACTCCATTTTCAAACAAACATTATTTAGTGCAACAGAAGAAAAACATTTCTTCCGTTATACTAATTTAAATGAAAACTTTTCTTAAAAAATATAAAAAAATAATATCTTTAACTTTTATTGGACTAGCCATCTTCATTTCAGGCTTAGCTATTGCCACTATTTATCCTTTTAATCCAGATACACCACTATTATCTCCCTTTGTTGATCGTGGCCTAATTAAAAAAGATTTGCCACTCCTGCAATACACCATTCCAAATCTTAAAACTCGTCGCTATGCCCCAAGCACAATTACTTTAGAAAAAACCATAAACGAAACAACTGACTACATTAGTTTTCTCTTTTCATATATTTCTAATCAACAAAAAATTACTGGCCAACTAAACCTACCCAAAAAAGCCAGTTTAAACCCTGATAAACCAAATCCAGTCATCGTAATGATTAGAGGTTATGTGCCTTTGGAAAACTACACCACTGGCATAGGCACTAAAAATGCTGCTGCTTTATTTGCAGAAAATGGCTATATCACTATTGCTCCTGATTTCCTTGGTTATGGTAGTAGTGATCCAGAACCAAAAGATACCTGGGAAGCTCGTTTTATCAAGCCAATCCAAATAGTTGAGCTACTCACCACTATCCGCGCCCAATCAACTGTTGAATTTAAATCTCTTGAGAAAAACTACAAAGCTACCTTAGATTCAGAACAAATAGGAATTTGGGCTCATAGCAATGGTGGACAAATTGCTCTAACAACTTTGGAAATATTAGAACAACCAATTCCAACCACTCTTTGGGCACCAGTCACCGTGCCTTTTCCTTATTCAGTTTTGTTTTACACAGATGAAATGGTTGATGAGGGGAGATCTACTAGACTATGGCTAGCTGAATTCGAAAAAAACTATGATTCCAGAGAATTTAGTTTGACCCAATACCTATCATCTTTAACTGGACCAATTCAATTGCATCATGGAATCACAGATGAAGCTGCCCTAAAAACTTGGTCAGATGAATTTGTAGCAAAGATTAATAAGATTAATGAATCTAGAAAAAATACTGATAAAGAAGAAATAGAAATTAACTACTTTACCTATCCAAATACAGACCATAATATGGTTCCTAATTGGAATGTGGTAATCAAAAAAGACCTACAATTTTTCAATGATTATTTCAAAAAAATAGCTAAAAAATCTAGCTTGTTAAACTAGCTCTCATCTGCTGGTCTATCTAACAATTTACTAGAACCTTGGCGATAGCTTTCGATTTTCTCTATCTTACGATCCATTTGCTTAGTTCGAGTATCAGTGATTTTTTCATAACCAGTCTTCAGAGTATCTATAGATCGACCAAATTTATCAAACTCATCTCTAAACTTACTCCACTCTAGAACAAAATCATCAACATACTTAACTACTTCTTTTAACTTATCTCCAATCATAAAATTGCGATAACTCTCCATCACTGTTCGAGCAACAATTAAAAAAGTAAACGGAGAAACTAAAATCACCCGTTGTGCCATTGCATAGTCAACTAATTCACTAAAACGTTGGTTGATAAATGAAAACACCATTTCATTGGGCACAAACATAATTGCATAATCCAGGGTATCGTCTTCAGGACGGATGTATTCTGCAACTTTCTGAATCTTTAATTTCAGATCAATTGCGAATTGTTTCATATGATCATCTTTGGCTTTTTTAGTTTCTGCCACACTCATTTTCTGGATCTCTTGGTACGGAAATTTAACATCAACAGCTACGTTGCGATGGTTAGGTAAAATTAAAGTAATATCTGGTCTGAAAGTAGAAGAGCCAAGTTTTGTTTGACGTAAATAGTGGACGCCCTCAATCAAACCATTAGCTTGCATTAAATCTTCAATAATTCTTTCGCCCCACTCACCACGAGATTGATTGTTAGATAAAACCTTTGCGAGTTGTTCTGTTGAGCCCCTTAAATCTTCTGTTAATTTACGATGTTCAGCCAGAGCTGAGGTTATTTCAGTAAATTTCTTTACTCTATCTTGTTCTAAAACTCTAATTTCTTTTTGTCTCTCACCAAGATCTTTTTGCAAGTCTTCTACTAATTTTTCTATGGCTTGTTTCTTATTATCCAAATCAACTTTTATTGCTTGTTTTTCACCCTCCAAAACTTGCTTGCTTTGAGCAGCAATTTTACCCACACTCATGCCAAAAACCTTATGCACCACATCTTCAAGTTGTTGATCATTTTGAGAATGATTATTAAGACTTTTTTGCAAAGTAAAATAAAGCAACAAAAACCCTGCGATTACTACTAGAAATAAAAGAATTACCCATAGTGTCATATGTAAGATTGAGTATACTTGAAAATAGGACTAAGTCTCTACCTTAAATCATGCAATTAGCTCGCTCTCGCCTTAATCGTCAACCAGTTCAACAAAATCATATTGTTAAACCCAAACTAAACCTTTCTTGGCTAGAGAAATGGCTAAAAGAATCATTCAACCTAATCCCTACTCTATTTATTGCCATTGGTTTTTATCTTGGACTTTGGTTTTTAATGCAAAACGTTCAACCAACATTAATACAAAACTGGATATTTCCCAATAGCTATTTGCCTTTTCATTTAATTTTAGGAATTGGCAATTTTTTCTTTTTTAGTTTTTTAACCCATCGTAAATTTTGGGGTTTTTTTTGGTCAGTTCTAATTGGCTGGCTAATCTTTATTAAATTGCAACAAATCAACCTAGATTTCTGGGGAATTGGTAGCGGGCTAATATTAGCCATTGGTTCTAGTTTTTGGTGGTCTTTAGTTAATCATTTCAAAAAAACAAATCAATAATTTTACCCATCTGACTTAGCCTAAAACCTAGGCTATAATAGCCACTGTGCCAGATACATTTTACTTAACTACCACCCTTCCCTATGTTAATGCAGAGCCTCATATCGGCTTTGCTCTTGAAATAGTGGCTGGTGATGTAATTGCTCGTTTTCAAAGAGATTTACTTGGTAAAGAAGTAGTTTTTAACACTGGTACTGATGAACATGGGCAAAAAATTTATCAAGAAGCTTTGAAAAATCATCAAGAACCACAAGCTTATGTTGATTTCTATGCTAGTAAATTTAGCGAATTAAAAAAGCTTTTAAACCTAGAATACAGTCATTTTATTAGAACTACCGATACACATCATGTTGCTGCTGCTCAAAAATTTTGGGAACTATGCGATAAAAATGGCTATATTTACAAAAAAGAATATAAAACGAAATATTGTGTTGGTTGTGAACTAGAAAAAACTGATTCAGAGTTAGTAGACAGCAAATGCCCACTTCATCCAAATAAAGAAATTGAACTCAGAGAAGAAGAAAACTATTTCTTCAAGTTTAGTGCTTTTCAACAACCATTGTTGGATTTATATGCTAAAAATCCAGAGTTTGTTAAACCAGATAGTAAAATGAAAGAAATCACTGCTTTTGTTCAGAACGGCTTACAAGACTTTAGTATTTCTAGATTAAAAGAGAAAATGCCTTGGGGCATTCCCGTACCAAATGATGACAAACATGTGATGTATGTTTGGTTTGATGCTTTAGTGAACTATATTTCAACTTTGGGTTGGCCTAATAATGAAGAAATGAGTGAATTTGCCCGTTTCTGGCCTGGCATTCAACTTGCTGGGAAAGACAATCTACGCCAACAATCAGCTATGTGGCAAGCTATGTTATTTGCTGCGGGAGTTCAGCCATCTAAACAAATTTTGATTAACGGTTTTATTAGTGTTGCTGGTCAAAAAATGAGTAAATCTTTGGGTAACGTTATTTCTCCCAAAGAAATGGTGGATCGCTACGGCACCGATGCTACTCGCTATTTATTAATGAACCTTGGTCCATTTGGTTCAGATATGGATGTTACTTGGGAAAAATTGGATACAACTTACACTGCAAATCTTTCTAATGGATTGGGTAATCTTTGTTCTAGAATTGCTAAGTTATGTGAAAAAACTGAATTAAAAAATGACACTTTAAAACCAGTTTTACCTAAAGAATATTTGGATTCTTTGGGTAATTATGATTTAGCAGCTGCCTTACAAATAACTCAAAAAATTCAAAATAACTTAGATCAATTTTTGGCAACAAAACAACCCTGGAAACAAGAAGTAGCAACTGCTCATATAACACTTAAAGAAGCAATTTCTCAATTACGTCTCTTAACAGAGATGTTGCAACCATTTATGCCAGAATTAGCCGCTACCATTAAAAATCATTTTTCTAAAACGGAAATTACAGCACTATCACCACTACTTCCTAGAATAGGTTAATTTGTGAAAATAATTGACACTCATTGCCACTATAATTTGGAGCCTCTTTATTCTGGTAATCCAGTTCATTTTAGGTTGGAAGAAAAAAGTCATTTACTTAGAATGAATTGGCAAGATCATTGGGAACAAGCTCAACAACATGAAATTGCTGGCACGGTCGTAGTTGGCGCCAACAAAGAAACTTCTTTATTAGCAATTGAGATTGCAGAACAAAAAGAGCAAATTATCGCAGCCATTGGCATACATCCAGAACATGCCTTAGATTTTTCTTTAGTGGAAATTGAAAATTTCTTTAATGATTTATTGCCCAATGGAAATGTTAAGGCAATTGGTGAAACTGGCCTAGATTATTTTCGGCTAGAAAGAGGAACTGATTTATTTGCCAAAACACAAATAGCTCAACAAGAATTATTTAAACTTCAAATTTCTTTAGCTCAAAAACATAATCTTCCGCTAATTATTCATGTTAGAGATGATCAAGATCGAGAAGATGCTTATTGGCAAACACTAGAAATTCTTAAACAAAAATTAAAACCAACAGATAAATTTGTTTTACATTGTGTTTCAGGTCCTAGTGAATATGTTACTGAAGCAGTTCAATTGGGTGGATATATAGGATTTGATGGGAATGTAAGTTACAAAAAAGCTGATTCCTTACGTAATTTAATTAAACAAGTTCCAATGAACAGATTGCTAATAGAAACAGATGCTCCATATTTACCACCTCAAATGCATAGAGGAAAAGTTTGTGAACCATGGATGATTGCTGAAACAGCAAAGTTTGCTGAGGAAGAGCTGCAATTAGATTTGGAACAAATTTATAATAATTCTGAAGAGTTTTTTAACTATTCTTTTAGCAAATAAGCAGCTAACAACTCTTAAACAAAGATGGGATACAATAACTACATGATTCGTCGCTATTTTAGAAGACATCCCATCCGCACTCAAAGAGCTTTAGAAATTTTGCCAGGATTCGTTTCCTGGTCGCTAATTCTCTTCCCAGTTTGGGGTTCATTTATTATTCCTACCGCAGTCGCTTACTACGTTATAGCTTTTACAGTTTATTGGCTTTATAGATCACTAACTATGTCGGTACTGTCCGTTATGGCACATTTTAAAATTAAGGCATCTTCTGAATTTGATTGGATTACTGATCTTAAAACTTCTTTGCCAGAAAAATGGAACTCAATTCACCATATTATTGTTATTCCAACTTATAAAGAGCCTATTGAAACGCTGGAAAAAACCTTAGAGTCTCTCTCTAAACAGTCTTATCCATTAAAAAACATCCATATTATGTTGTCTTTTGAGGAGCGAGAAGGACAAGATGGACAAGATAAAGCAAAGAGTTTATTAAAACAATTTCAAAAAAAGTTTGGTCATTTATGGAGCACTTTTCATCCAGATATCCATGGAGAGATAAAGGGGAAATCTTCTAATACCTGTTGGGGTGCTATTCAAGCAAAAAAGTTTTTAGTTGATGAAATTGGTATGGATATCAAAAATATTACCATTACATCTGAGGATGCTGATGCTCGTTTTCATCGTCATTATTTTTCAAATCTTACCTATGAATTTCTAACAGTTGAGAAACCTTTTAATACAATTTGGCAGGGTGGCATTGCTTTTTATAATAATATTTGGGATGTACCATCTCCAGTTAGAGTTATGGCAGCTATTTTTTCCATTACTCAAATGTATATTTTAATGAGAAGAGACCGTTTAATTAATTTCTCAACTTATTCTACTTCTCTAAAGCATGTGCATGATATTGGGTATTGGGATACTGATGTTATTCCAGAAGATTATCGTCTATTTTTTAAGTCATATTTTGCTAAAAAAGGCGATTTTCAGGTTAACCCAATTTTCTTACCTATCTATGCTGATGCAGCACAAGCTCATGGTTTCTGGCCCACAATGATAAATCAATATGAGCAATTAAAGCGTTGGGCTTGGGGTGTTAGTGATGATGCCTATATCATTCGTCAGTTTGTATTAAATGATGCTCCTTTTTGGGGTAAATTTATTAGAGTTTTAAAGGTAGTGGAAGACCATTTCCTTTGGCCTGTTAATTGGTTTGCTATCACTGTTTCAGCCACTCTTCCTCCATTGTTAAATGAAGAGTTCAGTCGCACTATTATTGGAAAAACCCTGCCACAGGTTACCTCAACTTTATTAACCATTTCCTTAATTTCTATGGTGGTTATTTTTGTGCTTGATGCCATAAATCGCCCTCCTCATCCAAATCTCAAAAGATCTATTTTTTCTTATATCAAGCAGCCATTGGAATTTGTTTTGCTGCCAGTGGTAGGATTTTTCTTTTCTGCTCTACCTGGAATTGATGCTCATACTAGGCTAATGCTGGGCAAATACATCGAGTATCGAGTAACAGAAAAAGTTTAATACTTGAGCTAACGAGCAATTTACCTGTACACTGTAAGTTGTGAAAAAACTCTTCCTCAAATTAGACAAAAAATGCGAAACAAACCTCGAAACCCTAATCTTGTGGCTACTAATAGTAATTCTCCGTATTCCTAATTTCTTCGAACCATACTGGTATGGAGATGAAGCAATTTACTTGACTCTAGGTACTGGTCTACGCAATGGACTCAAACTTTACACAGACATAATTGATCATAAAACACCAATTATTTATTACCTAGCAATGGTCCCAAATCAATTTTATTTTCGTCTATTAAATTTTGGCTGGATGATTGTCACAACAACATTATTTTTTATGTTTGCCAAAAAACTATTTAATAGTGCCAAATATGCTTTTATCAGTTCATTAATTTTTGTTCTGCTAACCACCTTGCCTTGGTTTGAAGGACACCTACCAAATGGAGAACTATTTGTAATGGGCTTTGTTATGGTGGGCCTTACTTTTTTTGCTAAAACAAAATTATTTAAAAACTTTGTTGAAGACAACCAAGAAGATGCTTTGCAAAAAACATCCAAAAAAGAATTTGGTTTACTAATAGCATCAGGAATATTCTTGGGATTTGGAATTTTAACTAAAGTACCAGCCTTATTAGACTTTGGAGCTGTGGCCTTACTTGGTTGGTTCTCATTCTCAGAAATACTAATTAAGAAATCAATTGAAATAAAAGAAAAAGTTTCTTTATTCTGGAAATTTATTAGCAAATCAATTGCTCTTTTTGTTGGAATCCTAATACCGATCATTGCTTCAATTATTTATTTTGTCGCAATTGGCTCTGGAAAAGATTATTTAGACTATGGACTACTTTATAATATTCGCTATAGCGGTTCTTGGCACCCAGAATTCCCCAATCAATTAATTGCCTTCTTCTTTAGTCTTCCAGGAAAAGTTTTAATCATGGCAGGGCTGATCTATGTCCTAAGCTTTGCTAAGAAAAAAATCTCTCCAATCTTTAAATTTATCTCAGGATGGTTCATCCTCTCACTTTTTGCCTCATTATTATCAAATAGACCATATCCACACTATTTGCTTCAAGTAGTACCGGCATTCTCACTTTTAGTCGGAGTATTTTTGAACAAAATAACTCTCTGGAAAAAACAATATCGAGAACTATTGCTAGGTACACTACTATTTGCTTTACCTATATACATCATGCTTTTATTAAATGTTCGCCCATATGAAACCGGACATTATTACTCACAATTCTACAAATTTGTTTCTGGAGAAATAACAAACGAAGAATATGATTCTGGCTTCAATCCAATGGTTAATGATAACTACCAAGTAGCTAAAATAATTAGAGGCATGAATCTAGATAGAATCTTTATTTGGGGCACCAACCCAATGCTTTATGCCGTTTCAGAAACTACTCCGACATCTAGATTTACAGTTTCTTTCCACATTAAAGATTTCAAAGACCATGAAAGAACTCTAGCTCAAATTAAAAAAGAGAAGCCAAGAATGATTGTTGTAATGAAAGATGAAAACGAAAAGTTTTATGAATTACAACAATACCTAGACTCATTTTATTATGCAAATGACACTCAATACCAAACAATGACTGTTTATCTCCGTCAAACAGACAATTAACGGTATAATAGAATCATGTCTAGGTTGGTTCCCAAACATTTACAGCAACCAGCTCAAGCGATGCTGCTACTAGCTTTTGTTACTACTCTAACCGCTGGAGTGTCATTTCCATTTCTACAACCAGTCATTCCTATTTTTTATTCACTCTCACAACCAGAAAAACAACTAGTTGATAAGTGGTGGATTTTCCTTTTCCCAGTTTTTTCCTGGCTAATTACGGCTTCTCACTTATTATTAATAGGAATATTTAAAGAGATTGAAACAAACATTCAAAAACTATTTTCTTGGACCAGTGTAGCCTTATTGCTGGTAAATGGAATTATTTTATTAAGACTAATAATGATCGTAACATGACAATATTTATTTTTTTAATTACTGCGCTACTATCTGGATTAACAGCACCATTAGTCATACGTTGGTATAAAAAAAATAACTGGCTAGACGATCCAGAAAAACTTCCACACGCCAAAAAAACTCATCACAAACCAGTTCCTAGAGGGGGTGGAATTGTAGTATTTCTAGGAATTTTAATTAGTAGCATTTTGTTCTTAAATTTAGATCAATATTTAATCAACATCTTAATAGGAGCTACCATCTTAATGATTGTTGGAACTATTGATGATATCTGGGATATTAATCCATTCATTAGAATGGGTACTGGCTTACTGGCCGCAATTCTAGTTGTTCAGTCTGGCATTGGAATCGAATATGTAAGTAACCCTTTCAAAGAAGGAGTCCTATTTATTCCTCAGATACCATTTATTAATCAGCCAGCAATGAACAATCTACTTTCATTATCTGGAATAGGCACTTTATTTTTCATCCTATGGAACATGAATATCCTTAATTGGGCAAAAGGCGTGGATGGACAATTACCAGGATTTGTTAGTATCTCTGCAATCTTCATCGGCTTACTTTCTTTTCGCTTTATAGATGATCCAACTACTTTTAATACCGCCTACCTTAGTTTTATTGTAGGAGGAGCTTTTTTTGGCTTATTACTCTGGAATTGGTATCCACAAAAAATGATGCCAGGATATGGAGCTGGCTCACTAGCAGGATTCTTTTTAAGCATTCTAGCTATTTTATCTGGAGCAAAACTTGCAACGACACTAATGGTGATTGCTCTACCAACAGCTGATGGAATCTTTACTATCTCTAGAAGAATCTTAGCTGGAAAATCACCTTTTTGGGGTGATAGAGGACACTTGCATCATAAATTAATGGATTTATTAGGTTGGGGCAAAAGAAGAATAGCTATTTTTTATTGGCTAGTTAGTTTATTTTTAGGAGTCCTATCATTGTTTCTAAATACAACTGGAAAAATCATTACCTTCTTTGCTACCTTAGCATTTGTTTTTAGCTTTTTAATATGGGCAAAGTTCTATTCAACAAAGAAAGCAAATTAGCTCTTGTATAAAAATATATTTTGCTTTACAAATCAATACTAATGAGACTCAAAATACTCTACTTACTTTTGAAGTCTGCCAGACCTCGTCAATGGCTTAAAAATATTGCCCTCTATGCATCTCTATTTTTTTCAGGCTTCCTATTTTATGTACCAAACAGCGGTTTAGCCTATTTTTGGACTGTTACTTACGCTTTTATAATCTTCTGTATTCTCGCTTCTAGTGTTTATCTAATTAATGACATTGTTGACGCTGAAGAAGACAGTAAACACCCATACAAGAAAAAAAGACCAATCGCTTCAGGAGAACTACCAATTGCTATTGCAGCCTTTGTTGCTATGACTGGCATTGCTATCGTCTTCTTTTTATCTTTATCTTTACCATTCTTTTTTAGAATCTTAGTCTTGTTATATCTAGCCCTTCAACTTGCTTATGCAACTAAAATTAAACAAATCCCAATCCTTGATGTTATTTCAATCGCTTCTGGATTTCTAATCAGAGTCTATGCTGGAGCAATAATTGTTGAACTACACATGAGCGTTTGGTTTTTGCTCACAGTTGTTTCTGCATCTTTATTCTTGGCAGTAGGTAAAAGACAAAGTGAGAGAACCCTTCTCCAAGATAGTCAGGTCTCTCCTAGTAGAAAAACCCTAAAACACTACAGTCAAAGGCTTCTAGACCAATATACAGCTATGTTTGCCAATGCAACCTGGCTCACCTATTCTCTCTTCGCCTTTCAACATGAAACTATGTATATAGAATCAGCTGCTCAACGCTTTCCACAACTCTACACTTTTCTGCCAAGAACATTGCAGTCGCAAAAACTATTAATGCTAACTTTGCCTTTTGTCATCTTTGGCGTCATGCGCTATTTACAATTAGTTTACGAAGAGAATAAGGGAGAATCTCCAGAGAGAGTTTTACTCAACGATATGCCTTTATTACTCACAATATTTCTCTTCGGAATAACATCATTCTTAGTAATATATTTATAGATAAGTTTATCTAGACAGTAGGTCATATTTTCCCTACAATTTGGCTATCAACAATAGAAGGTGATTATGAAAATTAATAAAGCTTTAATTGCGGCAGCCGGCTTCGGCACTAGATTTCTACCTTTCACTAAAACAATTCAGAAAGAAATGATCCCAGTTCTAAATAAGCCAGTGGTTGACTATTTAGTTGCTGATCTAGTTAAAGCAGGGATAACTGATATCGTTTTTGCTATCAATGAGCATAATATGCAAATCCTCCATTACTTTAGAGAGAATCATCGCCTAGAAGAATATCTTAGACGCATGAATAAAATGCATCTTTTTGAAGAAATAAAAAATCTTCATCAACAAGCAAATTTCAGTTTTGTTAAACAACAAGATTCAGATCCATATGGATCTGCTACTCCAGTTAAACTAGCCCAATCATATCTAGAAAATGAAGAATCATTTGTTGTTTTGATGGGCGATGACATTCCATATAATGCAGATGGTAGTTCAGAAGTCTCATTAATGATTAAACATCTAGAAAAAACTGGAGTAAAATCATTAGCAACTTTTGTAGAGCAACCAGACTCAGAATTACAACGTTTTGGAATTGCTAAAACTTTTGAAAAAAATGGTTTTCAATATTTGAGTGAACTAATTGAAAAACCAACTCCTGGAACAGCCCCATCAAATTTAGCCAATATTAGTAAATATATTCTTACCCCAAAGATATTTGAACTGATAGATCAGCAAAGTGTTGATAGCAGGTCTGGAGAGCTTTATATCACAGACACTGTTACAAAATTAACAAAAACCGAAGATGTTGCTATCTATACTCCAAGAGGCACCTACCTTGATTGTGGTTATCCGTTGGGTTGGCTTAAAGCAAATTTAACCATCGCTAAAGAAAATCCAGAACTAAGAGCTGCTCTACAAAAATTTATAAAAGAAATAAATTTTTAAATAAAATAAGTTAATAAAAAAGCCCCCTTTAAAGGGGGCTTTTAGTTTGCTTAAAAAATAACTTAAATTCCACGTAAGATCATGGCATCAACCACTCTTTTAACTGCAGTTAAATATGTAGCCATACGACCATCAACTTGGTGCTTTTCTTTCATAGCCCACATCTCAGCAAAAGAAGTTTCCATTAATGGTTTTAATTTAGAAATTACCTCTTGATGAGTCCAATAATATCCTTGAAGGTTTTGTACCCATTCAAAATATGAAACTGTTACTCCACCAGAATTAGCTAAAACATCTGGAACTAAAATCACCCCATTCTTTGCTAAAATCTCATCTGCCTCTGGAGTAATTGGACCATTGGCCATCTCAATAATTGCTTTTGCCCTAACCTTGGCTGCATTACCTTTATGAATCACATTTTCCAACGCTGCAGGAACCAAGATATCAACATCTAATTCAAGCACTTCATCATTAGAGATTTTTTTGCCATTACCAACGGCACAAGCTTTGTCAGTGCAAAAACATGAAGTCAAATCACCATTCTTTTCCTTACAAGCTAAAGTTTTTTCTGGATTCAAACCATTGGCAACATAAACACCACCTCTAGAACCAGAAACAGCAACTACAGTATAACCATGGTCATGAGCATGTTTAGCAAACCAATAACCCACATTACCAAAGCCTTGAATTGCAATTCTAACTTTTTTCTTGTTTTTATAACCCAGTTTTTCAGCTAACTTATCCAAAACCATCACGCCACCCAAACCAGTAGCTTCATCGCGACCCTGAGAACCTCCCAAACCCAATGGTTTGCCAGTAAAAGTGCCTAATGGATTTTCTTGAACCAAACCTTTTTTAGTTAAATTCTTTTGATACTGATCAACCATCCAAGCCATGATTTCACCAGTAGTATTCACATCTGGAGCAGGCACATCAATCCAGGGACCAATTTTATCACTTAAAAAATCAGTATAGGCTCTACTCAAGCGTTGTAACTCAGCTTTTGAAAGCTTTTTAGGGTCAACAATAATTCCACCTTTACCACCACCATATGGAATACCAGTTACTGCACACTTCCAAGTCATCCAAGTAGACAAAGCTTTAACTTCTTCTAATGAAACATCTGAGTGATAACGGATACCACCTTTATATGGACCACGAGCATTATTATGTTGAGATCTAAAAGCTTGAAATTTTTTAGTTGTACCATCATCCATTTTAATGCTTAATTTTGTTTGATGAACTACGTCTGGTTCTTTGAGTTTTTTTATTGCTCTTTCAAAAGAAGCTTTGTTATCTTGATAATCCTTAGCCAAAAGCTTTGCAACTCGTTCGAGTTGAGCTACAGCATTTGCATGTGGATTTGCCATATTTTTCCTTTTTTTTAATAATGCTTGTTACTCTTGATTTTCTAGCCAGCGCTCTGCATCTAAAGCAGCAGCGCAACCCATACCAGCAGCAGTAATTGCTTGCTTATATCTCACATCAACCACATCTCCACCAGCAAAAACACCAGCTATTGAAGTCATAGTTGGATAAGCCACCAAATCTTTTTCATTCAAAGCGGCTTGAGCCTGAACCAAGCCTTTCTTTGACAAACTTTGTCTGGTCACAATATATCCATGATCATCTAATTCTATTTGACCTCTAAAAAGACTTGTAACTGGTCTATGACCAATAGCCAAAAATACTCCATCAGCTTTAAACTCTTGATCTTTGCCATCAACTTCAACAACTATTTTTTGCACACCATACTCACCAATAATTTTTTTAAGCTGTGAATTCCACAAAACCTCAACCTTATCATTTTTTAAAACTCGATCAACCATAATCTTACTGGCTCTGAAACTATCTCTACGGTGAACAACTGTAACTTTGGTTGCAAACTTAGTTAAAGCCAAAGTATCTTCCATAGCACTGTCACCACCACCAATAACAAAAACATTTTTATCTTTATAAAAAGCAGCATCACAAACAGCGCAAGTACTGACACCTCGACCAAAAAACTCTTTTTCTCCTGGAACACCCAACATAATTGAGGTAGCTCCAGTATTTATAATTACTGAATCAGCCAAGACATCTGGCTCATCGGCTTTAATCTTGGTAACTGCACCATCAATTTCTTCCTGGGAACCTTGTTTAAAAATATCCATACCAACACCAGCTGGTAAATGAGTCCAAAGTTTGAAAGGGCGTTGGGAAAAATCAACTGCGGTAACATGAGCATCTCTAATTTCAGTTCCAAAACGAGTAGCCTGAGCCCTTAAACTCATCATGAATTTAGGACCAATCACTCCTTCTGGAAAACCTGGAAAATTTTCTAAATCTGTGGTGTACATTAACTGACCGCCACTTTCCATACCAGTAAACAAAACAGGTTTTAATTGAGCTCTGGAAGCATAAATTGCCGCTGTATACCCAGCAGGACCAGAACCAATAATTACCAATTTTTCGGCCTTCATATACACCCTTTCAACTATTTAATTCAACTTAATTATTTACCAAGAACATCTTCGATCATGGATCTATAACCAGCTTCACCTGGAAAACCAACTTGTCTGGCAACAATTTTTGTTGCATCTTCTTTATCTTTTTTGAAAATCAAAACAGTTGGAATACTCATAACTCCAAATTCTTGGGCTGTACTACCATTTTCATCAACATTTAATTTTGCAATTACAATTCTGTCGGCAAATTCATCTGCTAATTTATCAATAATTGGAGCTGCCATTTGGCAAGGACCACACCATTCAGCAAAAAAATCAACAAAAACTGGTTTGTCACCTTTTAAAGCCTCTTTAAAACTCTTATCATCAAAATGGACCGCGCCTTGATTACTCATATTCTTATTCGTGATTAAACGAATCCTTTCTAATTACTATATTACTAACTACTTAATACTTAAAAATTTCTTTCAAAACTTCATCCAAATCTGCTCCTGGTTCACCTTTAGAACATCTCCTAGCTTCATCATTTAGCAAATCTCTAGCCACCCGACCTAATGAATTTCTCACAGCCAATACCTGACGAACAATGTCTACGCAAATACGTTCGTCCTGGTACATTCTTGCGATACCTTCTATCTGACCATTTATACGATTTAGCTGTGTAAGGACTGGGTCCTGTTTGGTTGTCATGGAAACTAAATATACCCCCATAGGGTATATGATGTCAAGTGAAGAAAACGGCTATTGAAGATCAGGCTTACTAACTCTTAGCACCTTTTGCAGTTGAGCTACCTTGCGTAATAACTCGGATAATTTCTCCTCTTCAGTTGAAGTTTTTGGTTCTTTACTATCGAGTTCGGAAATTTGCTGTTGAAGAGCATGAATATGAGATCTAGCACTACCTTGTTGTAAAAGTTGGAAACTTCTATCCCACTCAACCTTTGGTTCAATATTGTCTTTTAAAGCTGAAAATTCTGGAGCATAAATAATATCAAAAACTAATTGCTTAAGATCATCAGCCAAACCATGAGTTAACTTTTTAATGTCTGGTTTTTTGGTATTTTTTTGTTCACCAGTTTCAATTTGTTTTAGAAACTGTTGTAATATATTCTCCAAACCAGGAGTTTCTAAAACTACTCCATTTAATTCATTAACCCTATCTTTTAAATTATCTAATTCAAATAATAAAAAGAAGCAATATCGCTCCAAACCCTGTTGACGACTGGTAATTTTTGCAGGCTTCTCCTCTTCCTTATCTGGCTTCTTACTAAATACTTTGCCAGCACCAATCCTTTGCATATCTTGCAAAACTATTTCTTTTTTAACTTTGAGGATTTCAGCCAATTTTTGCACATAAAAATCATGTTCGACTGCATGGGCAATTTGAATAAAAACAGGACCAATCTCTTTCATTATTTCACGTTTACCATCTGGGGTGGTGGGATCATGATGGCGCAAACTAAGCTGTAATAAGAATTCATAAACTGAAACAGTTTTTTTCTCAACTTCACGCCAAATCTTTGCCTGATTTCTAGCTAATTCATCAACATCTTTTTGCCCACCTTCTAATTGAGACAAATCTATAACTCTAAGTTCAACATCGGTATCACCTACAACCTCAATTGCTCTCTTAGTAGCCTTTGAACCAGCGTCATCTGCATCAAGACAAAGAATAACCTTACGAGCTACTCTTGCTAATAACTTAACTTGTTCTTGGGTTAAAGCAGATCCCTTGATAGCCACAATATTATTTACGTGAGATTGGGCTGAAGAAATAACATCAAATTCTCCCTCAACAACAATAACCTCTTCAGCTTTCTTAATTTCATTCAACAATTCTTTATATCCAAATAACATTTGTGATTTGTGATAAAGCATTGTTTCTGGAGTATTTATATATTTTGCCTCTTTGGCATCTTTTTCCATCAAGCGACCAGAAAAACCAACCACTCTACCGCGATGATCTTTTAATGGAAACATCACTCTACCTCGAAAACGATCATAATATTTTCCACCTCTACCTTGAATAATTAAACCAGCTTGCTCAATCTCTGCCAAAGGATATTTCTTCTTATAATGTAAATATTTAACCAAACCATCCCAAGCATCAGTAGCATAACCCAATTGAAAAAGTTCTATTGAATCATGAGAGATTTTACGCTCTTGAAGATAAACCCTAGCCTTCTCACCAATAGAATGTTGGGTTAACAAATAGTGATAATATTCCTTAGCTAGATTTAAAATAGCTAAAAGTCTTTCACGTAAATCATCTTCTTTAGTTTTTTGAAATTCTGCCAATTGAATACCAGCTTGATCAGCCAAATACTCCAAGGCTTCACCAAAGCTCATCGCCTCATATTTTTGAAGGAAATCTAAAGCATCTCCAGTTTCACTACAACCAAAACAACGATATCGTTGTAGTTCTTCACTAACAAAAAATGATGGAGTTTTTTCACTATGAAATGGACAAGGAGCTTTATAACTAGAACCAGATCGTTGCAACTTGATTCGTTCACCGATTACCTGAATAATATCAGTAGCCTCTTTCACCTGTTGAACTTGGGACATCATTTGTAGTATACCGTATTTTATATGACATACTGGATGAATAGGAAAAACTTATGAATGAAACAAATAACAAACAAAACATCACCCAGGGTAACCCAATCAATAGCTTTAAATCTATTTTGATCAAGATAAATAGATTTTATAATAAAATTGGCTTTGAACAACACGAATACCTCACCCTAATAATAATTGGTTTTTTTGCAGCTCTAGCTGGACAATATTTTCAATTAAAAACAGAATTTAAAGAAGTTCAACAAATTGCTCAAGTATTAGCGAAAAAAACTAATTTAAAAATTTATTCAAATGATGAACTAGAAATTAGACAAGTCGAAGATGTCTATGTAAACATTCCAAAAGAATGGACCAATATCATTCCCAATTACATGACTGATGATGGAGTTAACAAACACTATATTGCCTCCTTCGGCAACAACTTTGCATTACCCTTAGCCAATGAATATGCGTTTGTAGTTGGTGTTGAAAGACGTGGAGTGAAAACAGATCTAGAAACATTCTTAAAAAATGTACCAGTTTCTAGTGATCCAAATAATGATATTTTCAGATACACCAAAGTAAATAATGATATGTTCTATATTCCAAGAAATGAAGTTGGACGCGAATACTTTAAAAAAGTAGGAGATGTTGTTTTAGTAATTTTTGTTTACGACAATGGAGATAGAGATATTGATGATTTTGAACAACACTTTATTGATAGCGTTAGAGTAGTAGAGAAAAATACCCTATTTGATTACAAGTAGGTCTTATTCTCCTGATTCTGCTTGAAAATCTTTTTTTAGAGCAATAAATTGATTTTCAACTACCTGAAGTCTGGTTTTTACTTGTTCAGTTAACTCTTGAGCTCGTTGAAGTTTCTTCAAACCTTCTTCCAAATCCAAATCTTCTTCTTGAAACCAAGTATTAATTTCTTCAAGTTCTTGCATAGCTTTATTCATCGAAAAATCATTTTTCATTCTATTATTCCTTTGCCAAAACGGATGTCGATATTTTTCCGTCTGCTACTGTTACTCTAATTGTTTCACCATCATTAACTTGACTAACTGACTTAATTAATTTTCCAGATTTATTTTGCACAAAACTATAACCCTGTTTAAGCTTGCGCTGAGGATTATTAGACTCTAACTGTTTTTCCAAACCAAAAATACTTTGTTGTGTTTGAAGCAACAACCTTCCAAAATGACTAATCATTGAACGATAAAGCAAAGCTCTTTGACTAAATAAATATTCCAATTTAACTTCAAAACGATGTGACATTTGCTCCCATTGATAATACATTTTTTCTTGGCTTTGCTTAATCATTTTTTCCATAACCTGTAAAAAACTCTGTGAAAAATAAGCAATCTTTTCTTGAGCTAAACGCCAATTTTCCGAAAGCATACGACCCGCATCTGTGGGTGTTGAAGCTCTCACGTCAGCAGTTAAATCAGCGATAGTCACATCTCTCTCATGACCAACTGCGGATAAAATTGGTAGCTTAGAAGCAAAAATAGCTTGAGCTACAGCTTCCGAATTAAATGCCTGCAAACTCTCTAAGCTTCCACCACCACGAGTCAAAACTATTAGTTCCAATCCACCATTAACTATATCTGGATGCTCATTAAAATAACGAATTCCCTCCACAATTGAATCAACTGCATAAATACCCTCAACCTTAATATCATAATGAGCAACAACTAAGCCAAAGCTACTCAAATGTTTTTTAAAGTCACGAATGGCATCACCAGTTTCTGAAGTTAATAAACCAATTCTAGAGGGAAATTCTGGCAAAGTCCTTTTGCGATCTGATAAAAAATATCCTTGAAGCTCTAGTTTCTTTTTTAAAGCTTCAAAAGCTTTTTGCAAAGCACCTTCACCAACTGGCACGATATGATCTACTACAAAAGTAAACCTACCGCTCGGCTTATATATACTAGCCTTGCCAATAATCTGTACTTCCATCCCTTCTTCAAGTTCAAATGGTAAAGTTTTTAACCGAAACTCCCACAAGGCACATGACAACACTGCTTTTTCTTGGGGATTACTATCTGTTAAAGAAAAATAAACATGACCACGCTTACTCAAAGATGTAATTTCTCCTTGAACTGCCATTACCATCTCAGACAATTGCAGATTAACAGTATCAAGAAACTCAGTTACAGAATAAATGGTAGGAGTTAATTTCACAACTTGATTATACTGATCAACCAGCTAACGACTAGAGATAAATTTCTAGCGCAACTGAGGCTGTAGGTGATAATAGGGAGGAGAATTTTGATAGCGCTTAATTGCTAGAGCAATAATTTCCTCCAAGAAATCACCATAATCCATACCTGTTAATTTTGCCACTGATGGCAAACAATCAGGAGCATTAATTGATGGATTAGGATTAAGCTCAAGAACATGAGGATTTCCTTGTTCATCTAATTTAACTTCAACCCGTCCATAATCATGACAATCAAGAATTGAGTAAGTATCCATAGCCATTTCTGTAATAAGAGCTAAAAGCTTTTTACTTACGCCTTTAGGCGGTCTTTCTTCAGTAATGAACTTCTTAAAATCAGCAAAATTATCACCAAATTTTGACTCAAAAGAATAGATGTTCCACATGTCTTTTGGCATCTTATTAAATTGAGTTCTGGATAAAGGCAATACTCTTAATTCCTCACCATTACCAATAATGGACACGTCATATTCATCTCCAGGCAAATACTCTTCTATTAAAGCTGGAGAGTGAAGTTCTTGAAGGACATAACGAATTTGACGTTTCAATTCTTCTGGGGTTCTAACAACTGAATCTTGGGTTATACCAATTGAATTATCAGTTGTTCCTGGTTTAACAATTAATGGGAAAGTCAAATCCTCTCTAACCTCATCTCTTAGATCAAAAACATAATCCCATTTTGCAGTTGGAATTTGGTGATAAGTTAAAAGTTTTTTCACTCTAATTTTATCGATAGCCAAACTAAGAGTGAAAGGATTAGAACCAGTATAAGGAACTTGGTAAGCATCAAAAAATGAAGCCACGTGTGGCTCAAGTAAACTGGAGCCATTAATACGTTCAGCAACATTAAAAACTAAATCAATTTTTTGAGTTTGTAATAAAGTGCTAGCTCCCTTCAAGTCATTGAAATCAATAAAAGAAGTACTATAACCTCTTTCTTCAAGTACTTTTTGAATATTATTACCAACAGAAGTCAATTCCGCTTCAACCGCGCCATCTTTGCCAGAAAAAGTATTGCAGGCAATACCAATATGTAACTTGCGTTGCTTTGACATACTCATGCGACGAATTTTTTCAATTCTAGCTTTGCCTTGCATGACTCTTTGATCAAATTGGGCTACTGCAAAACGATGAGCTCTTTTTGTTTTACCAACCGCGGAAACCTCTGAAAATGGAATGATCTCATAATTAACTTTTTCTAGAGCTTTATCTAAATTTTCACGAGCATCGTTGGGATTTTCACCACGAGCAGTTATCCAACCCAAAAACTCGTATTCTGCTGGGGGAGTTAAAACAGTATCACCAACTTCTTTATAAAATTGAAACTCATCAACGTTGTCCTTTGTAGAAAACTTCTCTGGCATATCTAAGCTAGAAATAACACCAGAAACTTCAGGAATAAAAGAGGTTCCGCATAGATATGTGTGTGGTTCTTCTGGCTTATCAAGCCGTGGGAAGTATTCATTTAATGCAATTTTAACCGCATATTCGATTAAATCGACTTTCCAAGCTTCACGAGAAAAAGAATAAATCTCATCTCCACCCATACGCAAATTAACTTCAATGGGAACTGGGCCTTTTGAAGTATATTTCGCTTCAAAATGGATACAGCCATTCATAACTCCAAGATGTTCAAGAACTGACTCAGCCATATTAACCAAGTCTTGTTGATCCTCTTCAGATAAAGCAGAGGGAACTGCCATACCAGTCTCCATAAAATATGGTTCTTCTGTTTTATAATTATCAGCCATCGACCAATATTTGATTTTGCCGTGTTGCACCAACATATCGATATCAACCTCATCACCATCGATATATTCTTCAACCATTACCTCCAAACCATCGGAAAGAGCTGTTTCAACCTGAGTATTAATATTGCGTCGCAAGAAAGCATAGACTTCATTGGCTTCTTCAGTATCCTCTGCCTTAATAACAAAAGCACTGCTGGAGCCAAAGGTTGGTTTGAAAACCACTGGTAACTGCATTGATTGTAAAACCTGTTTTAGTTCATCTTCAGAACGAACTAAGGCATACTTAGGTGCTGGCAAGCCATGTTTTGCGCAAAATTCACGAAAAGCAAATTTGTTTCTTGCTTTTGAAGCAACTTTCCATGGAATACCTGGTAATTTAAGAGCTTCGCTTAATTTTGCAGTTAAAAGCACATCATCTTCCCAAAAAGTAACGACTCCATCTATCTGATTTTTTTTAGCGTACTCATTTACTGCTCTTATTGTTGCATCATGATTGGTTGTATCAACCAAAATCCATTCATCAACATAATTCTCTGCCCAATTTTTTTGAGTATTAACAACTACCTTTTTGATATTTGGAATCTTAGCGATTTTTTGAAGAATAAAACGCTTTTTTAGTGAACCAGTATTGATTATTAATAAAGTTTTTTTCTGTTGTTCTTGAACTTTTTTTTGCATCAATGGGCATTACCTTCACACCCACTTAATTTTAATAATATAAAAATGTATTTTATGGTAAATGACTACAATTTAAACCTACAATTATAATTGATTTATCAAATATAATTAATCTTTTTTCTCAAGAAGCCTATTTTGCTTAATGATAAACCAAACTGCAATTGAAACTCCGGCGCTACTAACGGTTCCCCAAATAATATCTACCAAAACTACTTGTTCTGACCAATCACGTAAAGTAGCCCAATTACTCAAGTCATAGGTTGCATATGCTCCAAAACCATAAACAGCAGTTTTTAATAATAAACTTTTCCAAGAATTGTTTTTATAAAAACCCCAAAACCATAGCATGAATGGATGCAAAGCATAGAACAACAATCCAGGAACTAAAAGAAAATCAGCTCGTAATAAGCCAGCTAATTCCTGGGCATAAAAATTCCTGGCAATTAAACCTAACCACAATGCATCAATTAAACCAAATATTCCTAATAAAAGAATATAAGTTAGAAAAAAAGCAAAAATTCCTCCACGTTTCATATGGTTTGTATTGTACATCAAAAAACCCCTGGTAAAAATACCAGGGGTTCTCTTATTCAAAATTTAAGTATTTGAAAAATTAACGACCTCTGTTGTAGCCACCACGACGATCACCGCCACGGTCACCACCACGATCATTACCACGATCACCACCGCGGAAACCGCGATCTTCACGAGGACGAGGGGGTTGAGCAACTTTAATAAAAAGTTTGCGACCTTGAACCTCTTGTTCATTAAGTTGTTCCATAGCTTTAGTAGCATCTTCAACAGTGGCGAATTTCACAAAGGCGAAACCTTTGGAACGGCCAGTTCTGAAGTCGGTGATGAGTTTGCACTCTTCAACATTGCCATATTCAGCAAATACGTCTTTTAGCTCTTCTTCACCTACGGAGTAGGAAAGATTGCCAACGTAAAGTTTGCTTGGATCTGCAGCTTGGTTATTACTATCTTGAGAAGGAAACATAATGTCCTTTTCTCTCTGAATCTGAGTAGCTGACTAATCCTACTGATTCTTTCATATAATTCGGACATGATGCTTAGTGTCTTTTAAAAATCTAAGAACTGCCGTTTAGCCAGAAAGATCAGTATACCCTATAACTTTTAAATTGCTATAGGGAGTTTAAATTCTAATTAAGGATAACTATTGCTAAATTTAAAACTGAAGCAAAACTAACCCAGGCTAAATAAGGATAGAGAAAATATTTAGACAGAGGCAAAACCTTACCCATCGATCTAATTGTCTGCCAAATTGCAAACCATAAAATTACAATTTCTATTAAAGCAAAGAATGGATTTTTTAAACCAAAAAATAAAATAGACCATAAAGTATTCAAACTAAGTTGAAAATAAAACCAATGCAAAGCATATCTAATTTGCTTAGTTTGTTTTTTAGAAGTCCAGACTAAATACAAGGCTAAACCCATCAACACATACAAAATTGACCAAACTGGCCCAAAAAGCCAATTGGGTGGATTAAAAAACGGCTTATTAAGTGCTGCATACCAAGTAGGAATAGCAGAAAAAGTAAATACAGAACCCAAAAAACCAGCTAAAAACGTAATTCCAAATGAAAATAATAGCTTAAACCATTGAATTTTGAACATATATTAGGTCCTTTTTTTCTACTTCATTGTGCATTATTTGGTTTACAATGGCAACATTATTAGCAATTATTAATATTCATATTATGACTGATATCTATCAACAAGCATTAAATTATCATCAACAAAATACTGGAAAACTAGGCACTTCTAGTGTGGTAGGAGAAATTAAAACCAAAGAAGATTTATCCCTCGCCTATACCCCAGGAGTAGCAGAACCATGTAGATTAATTGCCAAAGATAAAAATGCTACATACACTCACACTCTAAAAGGTCGTACTATTGCCGTTATTTCAGATGGATCAGCTGTTCTGGGACTGGGAAATATTGGCGCAGAAGCTGCTCTACCTGTAATGGAGGGGAAAGCTTTGCTAATCAAGCAATTTGGAAATATTGATGCTTTTCCTTTGGTAATAAATGCTCACAAGCCATTGGAAATCATTGATTTTGTTAAACAAGTAGCTCCTACTTTTGCAGGTATAAATCTGGAAGACATTGCTGCTCCAGTATGTTTTCAGGTTGAAGAAGCCCTACAAGATATTGGCATCCCAGTTTTTCATGATGATCAACATGGCACAGCTATTGTTGTAAGAGCTGCCCTTATGAATGCTTCTAAAGTAGTTGATAAACCATACGAAACTTTAAAAGTAGGAATTATTGGTGCTGGAGCTGCTGGTTTAGCCATAGCCAGAATGATTCTTGGTCTCAACTGCACTGCCGATACATGTTCTAGAGCTCATAATGCCCATCATGTGGCTGATGTAATTGTTTTTGATCGCCAAGGAGCGCTGTATGCTGGTCGAGAAGGACAAAATATTTATAAACAAGCAATTGCTGGTCTCTCAAATCGTGAAAGAAAAGCTGGTAGACCAGAAGATGCTCTACATAATTTTGACGTAGTAATAGGAGTCTCTGGGCCAGGCTCAATCACACCAGAAACAATTGGGATTTTGGCAAAAAAATCAATTGTTTTTGCTATGGCAAATCCTACTCCAGAAATTATGCCAGATGAAGCCAAAAAGGCTGGTGCCTATATTGTTGCTTCTGGTAGAAGTGATTTTGCTAACCAAATAAATAATGTTCTAGCTTTTCCAGGAATTTTTCAGGCCGTAGTAAAAGGAAGACTTAAGACTATCACCTATCCAATGAAAGAGGCTGCTTCCAATGCTATTGCTGATGCAGTAGTTAATCCCACTGTTGATGAAATAATTCCAAGTGTCTTCAATCCTGGTTTAGCAGAAAAAGTTGCTGAAGCTGTATTAAAGAATAAATAAAAAAATTATTCAGTGCCGAAATATCGATCGCCGTAATCTCCAAGACCTGGCAAAATATATTTTTTGCTGTTCATTTCACGGTCTACACTAGCAACAAAAATCTCTAGTTTTAGATCTGGATAATCTTTTCTCAAGCGTTCGATGCCCTCTGGAGCAGCAACTACAGCTACTATTCTCACTGCTTTTGGCTTTTCTTCCAGAACTCTTTTTAGGAGATGAGAGATTGAGCCACCAGTTGCCAACATAGGATCAGTGATTATTACTACTGAATGTGAATTTATCTTTGGTAATTTCCAATAATATTCTCGTGCAATTGCTGTTTCCTCATCTCTTTCCATACCCACAAAACCAACCTTAACTCTTGGTAAAAGCTTCATTGCACCAAATAGCATTGCAATGCCAGATCGAAGTACTGGTACCACAATTATTTCATCTTTAATTTTAGAAACTTTTATATCTTCTAGCGGAGTAGAAATTATTTCTTGTTTTAACTCCAAACCGTTAATTGCCTCGGCAAATAAAAAGCTGCAAATTTTATCTGAATATTCTCTAAATTTCTCTAAGCTAGTTCTTTTATCTCTCAAATGACTAAGTGAATCCTCAACAAAAGGATTATTAATAACATGGACATGTTTCATGGATTTCATGCTTATCTTTCTTTGTTAGAGTTTTTATTATTTTAAGCCTTTTTCCTTATTTATGGTTAGAAGAATAATTTCAACTACAAATCAACATTTTTTACCAAGCAGTATAATAACAACATGACCATAGCAGATTATTTATTATCGATTAACGAACCAAGTTTTCGTTTGAAACAATATAACCAAGCTATTTATCAACAATTGATTGAAAATTGGGATGAGTTTACAGCTTGGCCTAAATTACTTAGAGAAAAAGTTGCTATAGAGTTTCCACTAGAAAAACTAGTTGTTATTAATCACCAAATTTCAAAGAAAAAAGATACTGAAAAAGTGCTATTTTCCAGAGTAAAAAATGATCGTCAATTACTAGAAACTGTTTTAATGAGACATCAAGACGGACGCAATACTGTTTGTGTTAGTTCGATGGTTGGCTGTCCAGTTGGTTGTACTTTTTGCGCTACTGGTACCATGGGATTTATTGCCAATTTGACTTCCGATGAAATAGCCGAGCAAGTCTTATTTTTTGCTCGTCGTTTGAAAAAAGAACAACAAAAAATAACCAATATCGTATTCATGGGCATGGGTGAACCGTTACTTAACCTAAAAAATGTTTTAGAATCGATCGATATTTTTACAGATTCAGACAAAATGGCTATGAGCCCAAGTAGAGTCACTATTTCTACCTCGGGAATAGTGCAACCCATGAAAGAATTGTTTGCCAAAGATTTTAAAGGCAGAATTGCTTTAAGTTTGCATGCACCAACTCAAGCTTTGCGAGAAAGCATTATGCCGATCGCAAAAAACAATCATTTAGATAAACTTATGGAATTAGTTGATCAATATATTAATAAAACTAATAAAAGAATTTCTTTTGAGTATATTCTTCTAAAGAATATTAATGATAAGCAGCGCCATGCAGAAAAATTGGCTCAATTAGTCAGAGGAAAACTAATTCATTTAAATTTAATTCCATATAATCCAGTACCAGGCTTTACCTTAGAAACTTCAGATAGAAAACAAATAGATCGTTTTTCAGCAATTTTGACTAAAGCAAGAGTCCCTCATACAGTCAGGGTGAGTATGGGTCAAGATATTGATGCTGCCTGCGGCCAATTGGCTACCAAGAAAACTTCAGTATAATGAAAGAATGAAATTAAAAGCTTGGGTTAAAAACAATTGGCTTTATTTTTTCTTTATTCTAAGTAGTGGCTTTTTATATTTCTACAATTTACCAAATTCATTTCATTTCTCTGGAGATCAAGGAAGAGATGTTTTAGTAATGAAAGATTTGCTAGATGGTAAATCATGGCCATTATTAGGACCCACTAGCTCAGTTGGCCATTATTATTTGGGACCATTATTTTATTATTTTAACTCACCAAGTTTATTATTAACTAACTTCAATCCCATTGGACCTGCCCTGCTGCAAGCACTAGTTGGTATAACTATGACTGTTGCTTTATTTTGTTTTTTAAAGCAATTTTTTAATTATAAAATTGCAGTAATTGCTACTACTTGGTATCTTTTATTGCCTACTTTTGTTGAATATAATCGCTTTGCTTGGAATCCAAATGCTATTCCTCTATTTTTAATATTATTTTTCTGGAGTTTGGCACAATTTATTAAACTGCAAAAAGAAAAGTTTTTTTTAATTGCCTTAATTAACTTATTTATTCTTTTGCAATTACATTTGATTAATATAGTTTTATTATTACCACTTTTAATTAGTGTTTATCAAAGTTGGCTAAAACATCATAATATTAAAAGTATTATTACTAAAACTTTTTACAGTATATTAACCACAATTACTGCTTTATTCCCATTTATTTATGGTTTATTTAAACAAATTGGGCTTTCAAAAAATAAAAGTTCCCTTATTAATCCTTTGAGTTTGGTGCAAAATATTGGAATTAATTTAAAAGAAATTATTTGGCTATTAGCAGGAAAAAATATTTTTCTTAGTCTATTAATTATTATTATTTTTATTCTAAGTATTTATTTAATTATAAAAAATATTAAATTAAAAGCTTTTAATTTATCAATAAAATTCTTAATCATTCCAACTATTCTTGTCTCAATCATTTCTTTAAGTTTATTGAATATAAAACCAACTACTCACTACTTATTCATCCCGCTAATTGGTCTATTAATACTAATTAGTTGGGCCATAGATCAAATAACTAAAACAATACCTTCAAAAATAATTTCAAACATATTATTACTAATTATTTTGTTAACAACAGTATATTCATGGCTTCCACAGTGGCTTGAAATATTTAAACCAAATTCAATTTCCGCTAAAAAAATCAATGAAACAACTACCCTGATACTAGAAAATTCCAATAGCCAACCATTTCAAGTTGCTATTTTGTCTGAAGACAATAGCGACGAACCATATCTTTATTATTTAAAAATGAAATCAAACTTATTAATAAGAGATCAAGAATTTGCCAAACAGATATTTATTGTTTGTGAAGATCAAGAAAGCTGCAAGCCACATGGAAATCCTCACTGGGAAATAGCAAAATTTGAAATAAACCATCAAGATAAACAAATAGAAGAACTTCAAATTAATGATAATTTAATCAAATTATTTGTTAGATAATTTTCTATTTCATAATGAATTAATTCTTAATTAAATAATCTTTATGAACAACATTTCTAATAGGAACATTAGTGTCATCTCTCAATTCAATTCTCCATAATGAGATATATTGTCCAACCGATAATTCTTTTAGAGTTTCAAGATTAACCGGATATGAATCTAAAAATCTATCTAAACATTCTGCTTTAATCAAATCAGAATCACGACGATGATCGCAAACCATATAAAGTATTTTTGGATCTCTAAATAATGGAGCATGATTCAAACCATAATTTACGTTATATACCAAAGGCTCATTAAAATAATTTTCCAAATAAAACCAAACACCACTAGTACCCCAAGCGTCATAAGGCATATTTTTGATTGTGGTGTACCAAGTTAATAATAATCTTGGTTGAGTAAAACTATCATCTTCTACAGCTGACTTTTTGTAGTCATCATAAATTATTTTTGCAAGTTCTTGTTGTTGATCGTGAAAAGATTTGACTGGTAAATTATTTTTAATATTGAAATCAGTCATAAGAAGCATATTTAAAATTACAAAACCAATACAACCAAAAGCAAGATATTTATTAACTGAAAACAAACTATAAAGTAGATATGAAAAAAGCACTAAAATAAAAGGAAAAATATATAAAATATAGGTTGCAGAAATATTCCAATGATAAAAATAAAATAATAATAAAGATGAAGAAAATATTATTAAAAAAGAAATTAATTTAGAATCAACTGACTTAACAAACTTATATATATTTTTTCTTGTACCCAAAAAACGATATACAACTATAAAAAAGCCAACAAAAATAATTAGAAGCAAATATTTTGGCAAAGATTCACTACCCCAAATCATTTTATTGAGTAATAGGTACATTTGTTTTACAACATCTACAACACTGGAAATATCTTTTGCTTCATTATTAAATTTTAAAAAATACAGCTGATCAAATGGTTTCTCTTTAAAAGTTAAAAACAACCATGATAAAAATATATTAAACAACACCATTACTGGCCAAAAAATAATACCCAAGGAAGAATAATGATTATCTTTATTAAGTTTTATCCAATGATAAAAACTAAAAACAAAACCAATCGGCAAAACTATTAATACTCCATAATGTATGTGAATTGGGAAAAATAATAAAAATATTAATAAATTTAAATAAAATAATTTTCTTTTTTTAGTTTTTAAAAATGAAATAGTAGCTAAGATAAAAGCCAAAGAAAAAATTAAAAGCAAATGTGGTTGTAATAATTCTCTACTACTGTATACCATTTGATAATTAACAGCCAAAATAGTTGCTAAAATATAACCAAGCCTAGAATCTTTTAGCTTTGATCCAATTAAATAACCCAATATCACTGGGGTTGTCATTAAAACTGCCCAAAAATACATAAAAGAAACTGGATTTTTAGTAATAAACCAAATACAACTCACTAAGTAGTAATAAAATGGTGAATTTTGCAACCAATTCATTCCTCCAGCTGCCAAAGGACCTCTGTTGATATTTTCTCCGTTATTAATAATGTGGCTGGCAACCAACATGTCTCTACTCTCGTCATATCCTGGTTGCAACCAGACAGATCTGTTTAGATGATTTAGACGGAGATAAAGGGCAATAATAATAATTAAAAATAATGGAAAATACGAAACCAATAACTTTGAGACCTTATCCCAAGAAAAAAAGCTTTTTTTCTTTAGCAAAAACATATGGCTCCATTCTTACACATAAAACCTAATCCGCAAAGCAAAAGAGATTGACAATAAAACCAGATAGACACTATGCTCTAAGTACAATATTTATGTTAATAAATAATAAATCTTTTAAAATTAGCTACAACCAAGTGATAATAGCAATCTTTTTTATTGCTTTCATCTTGAGAGCTTATCTAAGTTTTACGGCTAAATTAGGATTAGACGAAAGATTTACTTACCAAATTTCTCAAGATAATACCTATATTCAGCACGTTATTACTCCACCAGATGATCGCCCATCAATCTTATATCTAATCACCAAAATTCTTTTGAATGTTTCTGATAATTATTTGTTTTTAAGAATTCCAAGTTTATTGTTTTCACTTGGTGCTTTGTTTATTTTATTTAAAACATTAAAAACAATTAATAAAGAGCTGGCTATTTACGGATTATTGTTTGCCAGTCTTCATCCTGTTTTAATTCATACTAGTTGGCCAATTAGAGACTATAGCATTCTGCAATTTATTGGTGCTGGAGTTATTTATTATGGCGTTAAAATTTTAGATGCTTTAATAAATAAAAATAAAAATATTACCAAATATTTTAAAATGCTGGCAATCTTTTGTTTTTTTGGTGTTTTAACTTCATTTTTATTTTACCCATTCATGGGTAGTTTATTTGTTAGTTTTTTTGCTATTGGAATCTACAAACAAAAAAAAGAGCAAGTGGATTGGTTAAAAAAACAAATTAAAATTTTAGTCTTATCAATTATTCCAATTATAATAATCGGAATATATTATTCACTAATAAACTTCAATAAAGTAATTACAAACAATCAAAGTTTCGCTCCGATCAATTCATTAATAAAACTAATTTCAGAATTAATGTCTATTAATACCTATAGTTATCTTGTTAAAGATAACTACTTACCTATTTTTATATTTATATTTTTCATTTGGATGATATTTAATTTAAATAAATATCTCAAAAACAAGCCAAATCCTATTCTAAATTTTCTCTCTACTTGGTTTGTTTTACTAACTAGTTCTTTCTTGGTTATTTCTAATTTTTTACCAGCAATTCTTTTACTTAGGGGTTGGGTAATTCCAGCCCTATTAATTTGTCTAATTATTCCAATACTCATATATACTTGGATTGTTTTTATAAAAAATAAACAAGTTAAAAATAATGTAAAAATAATAGTTTTTATCATTATTCTAATAACTGGAATATTTCAATATTTAGCTAGGTATAATTTTATAAAAGATTCAGAAGGTTATGATTTTCATCATGACAGCTATTTTTATAGTGGACTAATAATTGATAGTTTAATCAAAAATACTACCAATTTGGTTGATGATAAAACACAACTAATTTTATTTCCATTCTGGGAAAGTGTTGTCTTTGAGTACAAAGAGAATAGTGTTTTTGAAAAACAACAATTAAGATTAAATAATCTTCTAAAAAATCATTTATTAAATTGTAGTCAACTAAAAACAAAATTAAGTGATGAGGAATATAAAAATACTTGTCTAAACTTAGATAAGATTTATCTGCTTCCAGAGTGGCAAGCTGTTAATAGCAAGCATTTTGTTTTCGCTATCAATCAGTATATTTATGAAAATTTCAATACTTGGAATGAAACTAATTTCTTCCAATTGCTGTTGGAACTATTGGATGGTTGTGAACAAGTTAAAAATTATAATACAGATTTTTATTTAATTATTGATTGCCACTATAAAGACTCTTAATTGCTTTTACAGTCAACCTAAATTCACTCATAGTATTACCTATGCCGGATGGCAAATATAATCCATCTCTCGCAATTTTTGCCGCAATAGGATTTTCTTTATTCTTGAAATCATTGCAAAAAGGAAATGCCAATTCTGGCGGGTAGAAAAAATCTCTGGTTTGAATTCCATATTCAGACATTAACTTTTCTGAAAGCTGATCTCTACTTAAACCAAATTTCTTTTTATCAACCAAGACAACATACATCCAATGAGCATTTTTACAGTTAGGAATTTCTATTGGTAATTGTAATCCGTTTATGTCTTTTAAAGACTTAGTATAAAAACTAGCTAGCTTTTGTTTATAAGCCAAAGAGCTACTTATTTCTTCCAATGAAGCAAGCCCGATCGCAGCTTGAAGATTGCTCATTACATAGTTGTAACCGATACCGTCATGAATGAATCTTTTTTTGGGAGAAAAATTATAATTACGTAGTTTTCTACATTTATCAGCCAACTTCTTATTATTTGTTATTACCATTCCGCCCTCGCCACTGGTAACAATTTTATTAGCGTAAAAACTAAAGCAAGCAACATCACCAATACTACCTACTTTTTTGCCATAATACTCTGCTCCATGAGCTTCAGCTGCATCTTCTATAACCATGAGCTTATGTTTTTTGGCAATCTTCATAATGGCATTCATTTCAGCTGGCTGACCATATAAATGAACTACCATGATTGCTTTGGTTTTATTGGTAATTTTTGCCTCAATAAGATTTGGATCAATGTTATAGCTCCTAGGATCAACGTCAACTGCAACTGCTTTGGCTCCAACATACCAAATAGCAAAATAACATGAGCCAATGGTTGAAGCTGGCAAAATCACTTCATCTCCTGAGCCAATTCCCAATCCCAATAGAGCAGTGTGTAGAGCAGTTGTACCAGAATTAACGCTAACTGCATATTTAACACCAATATATTTTGCGAATGATTGTTCAAATTCAGTTACGTATGAACCCAAGCTAGAGAGCCAACCGCTCTTTAAACATTTTTTTGTATATTGCAAAGATTTTTTAGGAGTTTTTGGTCTATTAACAGGGATCATATTTTTTTCCACTTAACTTGTTTTGCTCCAGAATAAACTGCTTCAATTATTTCTTGTGTTCTGAGCATTGTTGAAAATGATGGTAAAGGAATTTTATTGTTACTTAAACAATTAACTAAATATTCTAGCTCTTGGTCATGGGAGCTGGTGTTTCCAAATTCTGTTATGACTTCTAGTTTTGCAGGATCGCACCAATTAATTTGGATATCATTATGCAAACCAACCCTAACTACAATTTGAGCTTTTTCAGACCAAAGTTCTAAGTGCAAATAATCTCCCCATTGAGTCCAACTGCTGGATAAAACTGCTTTTTGTCCTGTTTTACTTATCAATATAGCCGTTGCATTGTCTTCAACCGATGACTTAGTAAAATGATAATTATTAATTTGGCCAGTGACTCTGTCTATTGGTTCTAAAAATGATGTTGCTATTTCTACCAAATGAAATCCATTATCCAATAATGCCCCACCCCCAGACATCAATTTATTTGCAAACCAACAAGTTTGAGTGCTATTTGCATTCGTGCCAATAGAGGCTTGGACTGCATATATTTTGCCAAAGTCTTTCTTTTCAACCCTATTAATAAGATATTTCAAAGGACCAATAAAGCGATGGTTGGAACCAATTTTTATCCAAGGATTTTTTTTGTCTGGTGTTTTATCCACTAATTTTTGTAGGATTTTTGCAGCTGCTAATGTATGAGCAATTGGTTTTTCAATTAATACGTTAATGCCGTTTTTTAGTGCTGTTTTTGCTATGGTTGCATGCAAAAAATTAGGCGTAGCAATGATAACTAAGTCTAGTTTTTGTTCTTTGAATAACTTTTTGTAATCTAGATAAGAAGAAATATTATTTAATTTAAATTTTGTGGATATTTTTGTCAGTTTATTATTGTCTTCATCGCAAATAGCAACCAATTCAAGTTTGTCTTTTAAAGACAAACAGGACATTAGTCTTTTTTCTCCAAATCTACCACAACCAATTAGAGCAACTTTCCAAGTTTTTGTTTTATTCATCGACTCATTCAATTGTTTTATAGAGTAAAACCTAAATAGAATAGTATCACGATTATCAATATTTTTTATTGTTTCATTTTGAAAGTTTTAGTTTTTCTTTTCTAGAAAGTTTTTTTATTTGGGCTTCTCTTTTCAGTGCTTCTGACTGGTTAATAAGATTTTCAAAATAAAATAATTTAACTGGCAAACGACTTCTCGTATATTTTGCTCCCTTACCAAGGGAATGAGTTTTGATTCTATTCTCCAAGTCGTTTGTGGAGCCCGTATATAAAGATCCATCTCTGCATAATAAGATATAAATACACCAATTTTTTTTATTAACTGAATTTATCATTATTCAAAGTCGCAAGCACCAATCATGGTGCCACCGGCATAAAAGTTTAGTCCGGCTCTAAAGTTTTTTCTGGAAATAAAAATATATTTAGTTACAAAAGTCGTTGTTTTGCCACTGCCAAGGCTATGTTTAAAAGAAGATTTGGCCTTGTCTGTTCTTTGGAATAGTGAGCCACTTTGTTGATCTACTTTAAATTCCAAACCAATGACTGGTAATTTGCTGACTATTACTTTGGATACTGGTTTATCAACCAGCTCCCATCCATTGGCCTTAAGAATTTCACTCTGCTCTTGGAAGTCTTGTTCTGGGTTACGTAAGCCAAATTCTAGTGGTGACATATAACTATTTTATATCACGTTCAAGGTTGGATTTTAATTCTGGAAATATTAAAAATAAAAATTCTCTAGCTGCATAACGTTTTTTTCCTTGATATGGAAAATCATGAATATCAAATCCTGGAGAGTCATTGACTTCGATGATCACATAATTTCCTTTAGTTTGTTCTTTGGTAATATCTTTACTCATAAAATCCAAACCAGCAAATGAAAGGCCAGGGATAGCATTAATTGCTTGCAAGGCAATTTTTTTAACGCTGGGATGTACTTGATCAGTGAAATCTATAGCATCTCCTCCCTGAGAGACATTAGAAACTTTGCGAAGATATATTCTTTTTCCTTTTTCGACAACACTATCTAAATCAAGGTTTTGTTCTTTTAAATATTCTCTAAGTTTAATATCAATGATTATGCGTAGATGAGACTTATCGCTGCCTTTGGAACCTCTTATGTCTTCTTGATTTTTTAGTTTAATTAGTTCTTTGATTGTGAGAATTCCATCGCCAATGACGTTGGCAGGAATTCTTTGTAAGACTCCAATTATTTTTTTTCTAGTTAATAAAATTCGATATTCTTCTCCAAAAAACATTTCTTCCACAATGGCTCCCGCAGTTTTTCTGGAAGAATAATTGAAAGCTAGCTTAATAGCATTTAAATAGTCTTTGTATGAGGTTACATTGACAGTAATGTTTTCCCCCCAGGTTCCACCACCTGGTTTTATTACTAGTGGTTTAGCTAAAAAGTTAAATACTTCTTTTAGATAGTCTTCATTGTGTTCTTTGCTAATTCTGTAGCCTCTTGGCACGCAAAGACCAGCCTGTCTCAATAGGTTGATGGTAGTTTTCTTATTATTGCAGGCGTAGATGCCCAGCGCTGTGGTGCTTGTAGGGATCTGATGAAAATATGATTCTTCTTTGCCATGATAATTTAAGGTAATGATTTCTGTGCCAGGAATAATCTTCCAAGTAATACCCAGTTTTTCTGCTTCTTTTAATACTAGACGTGAGCTGTTGCTGATGTTTTTACTTTTTTCAAGTCCATGAGGAGAAAAATAATTATAAATGAGCTTCAACAAATAAAACCTTTCCTTCTAGATGCTGTGTATGGCAAAACAGAAGTAATAAACAAAAATATCGAAATCGATATAGATAAATTAAGTGAAGAATAATTTCTTCTTTAACAATTTATAGCTTATATTCTAGCACTAATTTGACAAATAGTGGCCTTAGAATGTTTTTAATAGGATAATTTTGTTACAATATTTATTGTTTATAATTTATCTTTGCCAGGGTTTACGATCTTTTTCTGCGATGAATGTAATTTTTTCTGGTTCTGGTTCAGATTCTAGCTCAGCTTTTAAAGCTAGCCAAACCAAACGATTGTTTTCTGTCCAGGGTGTTGTAATTGAGAAATTAGCTTTTTTAATATCAAGAGCTTTTAGAAGAGCGGTTTTTTCTTCTACTGATAAAAACTTTAAGTCTTCTACAGTGGCATTTTCTAAAGCGGCTTTAGTTACTTCTTCATTCATTGCGTTGTTCTTTAATTAATAATATTCTTTGCGGAAGGGGTGAGATTTGAACTCACGATGCCCTTGCGGGCGCTGGTTTTCGAAACCAGTGCAATAGACCACTATGCGACCCTTCCCATACTAATCATCCAATAACTCAGAAAAAATCCCAGCTACTGACTTAACGTATGGCTGTTTACCCAAAACCACTTTAAAACGATAAGGATCCTTACCATTAAAATCAAGATTAAGACCCTCACCCACCTCTTGGTATTCAAGCCCAGTCTCCTTCATTAATAACTTAGCTAAACCCAAATCCCAAGGAGCCAAATTCCAAAAAGCAGCCGCATCAGCCTTACCAAGACCAACCATCATCAAATGATAAACAGCACTACCCACATACCTAGGCAAAGCATATTGCTCAGCAATCTTAGTAATAATCTCCGTCTTCAAATGATTTGCTCCAACCATCCCAAACATAATCACTGGGGTCTTACTAAACTTACCAGCCTCATCATAATCATCCTGTTTAACACCATTAACCCAGATACCTTGGTCTTTAATTACCTCAACCCTAAGATCCTGCATTGGAAAACTCATCACACCATAAATTGGCTCATTTTTCTGCCATAAAGCCACAGAAGTAGCAAAAACAGGAATCTTTAAAGAAAAATTATGAGTCCCATCAATAGGATCAACTACCCAATTGTATTCTTCTTTTATAACATTCTCATGCTCTTCGCCTACAAAACCAATATCTGGAAACTCTTTCAATAAACGCTCTTTAAGCAAATCCTCAACAGCCCCATCCACCTCAGTCACTGGATTAGTCTCAACCCTTCCACCCTTATCCTTAACAGACAACAAACCACCCCTAAAACCAGCTATGATCTTAGCATCAGTCAAATCAATAAGAGAAGAAATAGCTAGGCGAACTTGTTGTAAATCCAACATCAATAAATCTTTCTACCATGCTAAAAAATATTGTAAAAAGTGCACCCACCAGGACTCGAACCTGGATTAGTGGTTCCGCAAACCACTGTTCTATCCCTTAAACTATGGGTGCATTAGAACTCTGGTATTGTACGCTGAAACCTCTTATTAGGCAATAAAAAAATATCCTAGTACAATAAGCTTATGAACAGAGGAGAAATTACCCTAACACTAGAACAACGCAAAACCCTATTACAGTTAAATAACTTACCACAAAACTTCAAAGACAAACTAAACCTAACCATTGACGACATTAATTCTGTAGCGATCTTTGTTTCAGCAGAAGAATTAGAACAAACTCTAGACCAATTACCACCAACAAATAGTCTACGCAAAATAATAACCAACAAACTTTTTTTAATGAACAACTCCTAATTGACTTTAAACCACTTTAAACATATTCTATTATTCGAATATGTATGAACAACTATTCCATTTACACGAACAACTACTCAAAGCTCTAGCCAACTCTCGTCGCCTAGAAATTATTCAACTACTTCGCGATCAAGAAATGTGCGTTGGAGATATTCACAACATGCTTGACCTACCACAAGCAAACATTAGCCAACACTTAATGATTCTCAAAGAAGCTGGACTAGTTGAAAGTAGAAAAAACGGCAAACAAATTTTTTATCATCTAACCCACCCCAACATCATCCAAGCCAGCGACCTCATTAGAGAAATGTTAGTAGACACCCACCATGAGCTCAAATTAAATGATCTACAAAAATATAATTTAAAAAAACTAGGACCCCTTACTCACGACCCTGTTTGTGGCATGCGCATTTCCCCCAAAACAGCTAGTTTCTCAGATCAACACAATAATCAAGACTACTACTTTTGCGCTAGCGGATGCCTAAAAGCATTCAAGAAAGATCCTAAAAAATATGTCTAAAAACACCGACCTCTCATTCCATGTCTCCGGCATGCACTGTGCTAGTTGCGCTGTAAACATCCAACGTTCACTGCGCAAAACACCAGGAGTAACCAATGCCTCAGTTAACTACAACAACGAACAAGCTTTCGTAAGTTTTGATAAAAACAAAGTTAAACCAGAAGAACTAGGTAAAGTCGTTAGCAAAATTGGCTATACCCCCCACATCGTAGAACTAGAACATCATGAACATAACCACTCTGCCTATGACCCAGAACAAGAAAAACAAAAAGAACTTAATAAACTCAAAAAACTACTTTGGATCAGTGGTGGCCTAACCTCAATCTTATTAACAACAATGTTTCCATTTGCACCAGAAATATTAATGAATCCCACCCTGCAACTACTAATAGCTGCACCAGTTCAATTTTGGGCTGGTAAACGTTTTTATCAAGGCGCAATCTCTGGTCTAAAAAATAAAACAACCAACATGGATACCTTAGTTGCTCTTGGAACCTCTGTTGCCTACGGCTACTCAACTTTTGTGGCAATAGCAGGAAACTGGTTGGAAAACCTTGGCATACCAGCACACACATATTTTGAAGCCTCCAGCGCCATCATCTTTTTCATCTTATTAGGCAAATTCTTAGAAATTAGAGCCAAAGCTAGAACTTCTCAAGCAATTAAAAAATTACTAGAACTACAAGTAAAATCAGCAAGAATAAAAGTTGGCAATTCCTGGCAAGAAATTAGTCTAGACAAAGTAAAAACAGGCGACATTTTACAAGTAAAACCAGGAGAAAAAATTCCAGTAGATGGACTTATTACCAACGGAGAAACATCACTAGACGAAAGCATGGTCACAGGAGAAAGTTTGCCTGTACAAAAACAATCTGGGATAGCCGTCATTGGCTCTACTTTAAATCTCTCTGGAACAATAGAAATGAAAGCCACTAAAGTAGGCAATGAAACTCTACTGGCCCAAATTATTAAACTCGTCCAACAAGCCCAAGGATCTAGGCCGGCCATTCAAAATTTAGTTGACACAGTAGCAAGCTATTTTGTTCCTGCAGTAATCGTTCTCTCTCTCATAACCTTCATTATTTGGTGGATCTTTGGACCAGAACCAAAATTTTTAAGAGCCATGATCAGCATGATCGATGTATTAATCATTGCCTGTCCATGTGCCTTGGGATTAGCAACTCCGACCTCATTAATGGTTGGCATTGGCAAAGGTGCCCAAAACGGCATCCTAATTAAAGACGCTCAAGCCCTAGAAATAGCAAATAAAATTAAGGCAGTAGTTTTTGATAAAACAGGTACTCTAACAAAAGGCCAACCAAGTGTTACTGAAACAATGATAATTGATAATGCTAAAAATAAAGAAAAACTTTTAACATTAGTTTATGCCGTGGAATCTCTATCTCACCACCCACTAGCCATGGCTGTAACAAACTATGTAAAAAAAGAATTTCCAAACAATAAATTCAACCTAACTATTTCCAAATTCATGGATCATAGTGGCAAAGGCATTTCGGCTTATTATGAAAAACAAGAAATATTAATTGGTACAGAAAAACTTTTAGCTGAAAAACAAATTAAAATTTCTAAAGAAATCTCAACCAAAGCCACGGAGTGGAAAAACCGTGGAGAAACAGTAATTTTTATAGCACTACAAAATAAATTAATGGCGATAATTGCTATTGCTGACACTCTAAAAGAAAAAGCAGTTAGTGTTATTAACCAACTTCAGCAACAACATATTACTCCTATCTTATTAACTGGAGACAATACCCAAACAGCTGCAAGCATTGCTAAAAAGCTTGGTATTAGTGAATTTAAAGCAGAAGTATTACCTCATGAAAAAGAACAAGTTATTAGAGAACTACAAAAAAGATTTGGTAAAGTTGCTATGGTCGGTGATGGCATCAACGATGCCCCGGCTCTTGCTACAGCAGATGTTGGCATAGCCATGGGTAATGGTACTGATGTCGCCATCGAATCAGCTGGTATTACTTTACTCCGCAGTGACATTGCTTTGGTTCCTCAAGCTTTAAAGTTGTCACAATCAACCATGAATAATATTTACCAAAATCTATTTTGGGCCTTTGGTTACAATGTATTATTAATCCCAGTAGCTATGGGAGCTTTATATCCAACTTTTGGAATTCAACTCAACCCAATCATGGCTGGAATAGCAATGGCTTTTTCTAGTGTTTCTGTGGTTAGTAATGCTTTAAGATTAAAAAAAGTAAAATTAATTTAGGAAAAAATTTATGGAATTCTTATTTATCTTTTTAACTGGATTAACCACTGGTGGCCTATCCTGTCTTGCAGTTCAAGGTGGCTTATTAGCCAGTGTAATTTCCAATCAAAAAAAACAAGAACTAGAAACTCTTTCTGAAAAAGAAAAAAGAAGAAACAAATATCTTAATTCTCAACAACCAATTACTAAAATAGACACTGCTGACTGGCTACCAGTAATACTATTTTTAGTAGGCAAACTAATCTCCCACACAATCCTAGGCTTCATGCTTGGCTGGCTTGGATCATTTTTAACTTTAAGCCTAAACACAAAATTAGTCTTCCAAGGAATAACTGCTTTATTCATGTTTGCATCAGCCATGAACTTACTCAATGTTCACCCCATCTTTCGTTACTTAGCATTTCAACCACCAAAATGGGTACGCAAAATGCTTAAAGGCAACAGCAAACAAGCATCACTATTTGCCCCCTTTGTATTAGGCCTATTTACCATTTTTGTACCATGCGGCGTCACTCAAGCTATGGAAGTATTAGCTATTAACAGTGGCAACCCCTTAATTGGTGCTCTCACTCTAATGGCTTTTGTTCTTGGCACAGTTCCCTTATTTACAATCATTGGTATCGCTACCGCAAAACTTTCAGAAACTTGGCATGATATTTTTACAAGAGTAGCAAGTTACACATTAATCTTTATGGCTATTTACACCCTAAATGGAGCTTTGGTGGTTGCAGACGTACCATTTACTATTCAAAAAATTACTTATCCAGTTAGATACTTTTTTTCAGTAGAAAGATTTAATAAAACAAAAAGCAATAATAAGGTTGAGAGTACTGTTAAAGTAGTAGATGGAATACAGCAAGTAGTCATTCAAGTTCTCAATCAAGGATATAGCCCTAGTTACGTCAAAGTAAAAAAGGATATTCCAGTTCAGTTCACCCTCAATAGCAATGGAACTTATTCTTGTGCCTTATCCTTCATATTCAAAGAATTTGGCATTAGAACTATGTTGGATTCCACAGATAAACAATCATTTAACTTTACTCCAACCAAAGTTGGAAGATATCGCTATACCTGCTCAATGGGCATGTATTCAGGTGTATTAGAAGTTGTAGAATAAATAAAATTAAGGAAAAAATAATGTTTAGATTTTTCAAAAAAAATAATCCAACAGATAAAGTAGAGTCACAAAATTCAATTCAACACTCTACTCTAAAAATCATTGGTATGCACTGCACCAGCTGTAGTATGGCCATAGATGGAGAACTGGAAGAACTTAGTGGTGTTAAAGATGTTCATACCAATTATGCCAAAGCAGAAACAAAAATCAGTTTTGATCCAAAAAAAATTGATTTAGAAAAAATTTTAGCAACAATCAAGAGCCTTGGTTATACCGCTCAAGCTACTTAAAATATTTCTTTTTCTTTAGCTTATCTGGAAGAAAATTTACACCCTTAGGATACATTTCGTAACCCTTACCATATCCTTGCTGTTTCATTAAATCAGTAACTGGATTTCGCAATTCCATTGGAATGGGTAAGTTTCCAAGTTTTTGCACATCAAATTGAGCTGCTCTTAGTGCATCATAGGCACGTCGATCTTTTTTGGCAGAAGCCAAATAAATAGCTCCATGAGACAAATTAATCGCACACTCAGGATAACCAATTGTTTGACAAGCCCGAAATACTTCATTCGCCACTACCAAAGCAGTTGGCTGAGCCATACCAATATCTTCACTAGCAAAAATCACCATTCGACGAGCAATAAACAATGGATCCTCTCCAGCCGCAACCATTCTAGATAAATAATAAACAGCCGCATTCGGATCGCTGGCTCTCATACTCTTAATAAAAGCACTAATCGTATTGTGATGTTCTTCACCATGCTGGTCATAGCGAAGATGTTGTGACTGTAAAGCATTTTTTAGTGACTCAATCTTCAAATCTCCATATAAATCATAAGTATGTTCGATAATACTTAAAAGCTGCCTTGCATCACCGTCAGCAAAACGCAGCAACCAATCCTTAGCTTCTTTGTTAATAGTAATTTTCTTTTTACCAGTTTCTTTTTTCAGCAGTAATAAAGCTCTTTCAATCACCAACAACATCTCTTCTTCTTTTAATGATTGCAAAACATAAACCCTAGCGCGAGATAAAAGTGGAGAAATAACTTGAAAACTTGGATTCTCTGTTGTAGCACCAATTAAAATCAAAGTACCATCTTCAACATATGGCAATAAATAATCCTGTTGAATCTTATTAAATCTATGGATCTCGTCCAAAAACAAAACTGGAGAATTATATGATTGTGACAACTGCCTTTGTGCTCTTGTTTCTTCAACAATTTTTCTAACATCACCCTTACCAGCACTTACTGCAGAAAGTTCAACAAAATCATGACCAGTTTTTTGGGCTAAAATTCTCGCCAACGTAGTTTTACCAACACCTGGAGGACCCCAAAAAATCATACTAGTCACTGAGCCCATCTCTGACATCACCCGCAAAGGCTTGCCCTCTCCAACTAAATGATCTTGACCAATAAATTCACTAAGATCATTGGGTCGCAAACGAGCTGCTAGTGGCACAGACTGCAGATTACTCATTTATTTTCCTTTATTGGCAGGCCATTACTCATCAAAATGCAACAAAGCTCGACCAGTCATCTCTTCAGGCTTTTTTAGTCCAGCAATATCAATAATCGTTGGAGCTAGGTCTGCCAAAATACCTGGTTTCAAAGTTACAATTTTCTTTTCTAATTCTGGAGCCACAAAAATACAAGGTACTGGATAAATAGAATGAGCAGTATCTATTTCCCCTGTTTCATTATCAATCATTTCTTCAACATTACCGTGATCGGCAGTGATAATTAACATACCATTTTTCTTAAGAACCTCATCAGAAATTCTTCTAACTTCTTGATCTACTAATTCACAAGCAGTAATACCTGCTTTTAGAACCCCAGTATGACCAACCATATCCCCATTACAAATATTAACAATAGCAACATCAAAACTTTCGTCTTGAATTTCTCTAATTAAAGCCTCACTTATTTCTTTGGCGGACATCTCTGGAATATCAGCATATGACTTGGTTTTTTTTGAAGGAAAAATCAACCAATGCTCACCTGGATAAGCAGCCTCCTGCTTGCCATCAATATAATAAGTTACCATTTTTTCTTTTTCAGTCTCAGTCAAACGCAGTTGACGCACTCCCGCTTCAGATAAAACTTTACCAAGATTAACACTCACATCTTCTCTTGCAAAAACCTTAGTAATTTCAAGGTCTTTATCATAATCAGTCATAGTCACAAACAATAAATCCATATACTTCTTTTGCCTAACAAAATTTCTAACTTCCAAACCATTCAATTGTTCAGCCGTGAGCTGTTTACCAGAACTTCCTCCGGATAAATCTCTATATTCAAAATCTGGTAAAGAAAAAGCCCACGAAATTTGACGAGGACGATCGACTCTAAAATTAAAAATTATTGCCACATCATTATCATTAACTACTGGCAAAGAACCATCATCATGCTTAACAATTATTGGTTCAATAAATTCATCGGTAATTTGATGATCATAAGATCTTTGCACTGAAGCCTGCCAATTAGCAGTAATTTCACCTTTCCCCAAACTCAGTGCATCATATGCTTTTTGAGTTCTATCCCAATTACGATCACGATCCATAGCATAAAAACGACCCATAATTGAAGCGATTCTACCCACACCCAACTGGTTCATATCATCTTCAAGCTGCTGCAAAGTTTGCAAACCAATATTTGGTGGAGAATCACGTCCATCAGTAAAAGCATGGACTTCCACTTGAGAAATACCTTGTTGCTGAGCTAATTTAAGCAAAGCTTTTAAATGCTCCAAACTAGAATGAACAAAACCTGGACCAACCAACCCCATTAAGTGCAAAGTTCCACCTGAACTTTTAACTTTTTCGCAAGCTTTAAGCAAAACTTCATTTTTATAAAACGCACCAGACTCAATATCATTAGAAATTCTTGGTAAACTTTGTTGAACAATTCTCCCAGCACCAATATTCATATGACCGGTTTCTGAATTACCATCAACACCTTTTGGCAAACCAACATACTCACCACTGGCTCCCAATTGAGTATGTGGATATTCCAACCAAAGAGAATCCATAGTGGGTGTTTTGGCTAATTCAACTGCATTGCCAGCAGTCTTAGGACCAATGCCCCAACCGTCTAAAATAAGCAAGATAATTGGTCTACGACCAGTATATTTAAGTGACGTTGTGGTAAAAGGAGTTTTTTTGTCAATCTTAGGCTCTAAAACCTGTTTTGTTTTAATTAATTGAGGACCAGTAATAGCGTCAGTCATTATATTTTTTCCTTGTTATGATATATGTGTATAGTTAAACATAATACTACCCTATTTCTCGATTATGCAAAGCACAAAAGAAGCAACAATCACTAAAATTATTGATCAAGGAAAAAATTTTGATGGAACAAATTCTCTGGAATTTCAAAAGCTAGAGCTAAAAATAAATGACTCCGAAGAATCAGTGCAGATTATTAATTCACAAATGCCTTTTTCAAGATGGAATCCATATTCTGTAAAAGAGCAAGTAGTTTTACAACAAGAACCAGAAACTTTAAACTGGTTAATCACCGACTATGTTCGTAGACCAGCCTTATTTCAACTTGGAGCTATTTTTGCTTTATTAGTAATCTTAATAGGAAAATGGTGGGGTTTTAGGTCTCTAATATCCCTAATTGCTTCTTTCTTTGTGATTTTTGGCATGATCTTGCCAATGATTGTTCATGGCTGGAATCCATTATTAGCTACAATTATCGGCTCTTTTATTATTGTACCCATTACTTTTTACATCTCTCATGGTATTAAAACCAAAACTCATATTGCAGTAGTTGGCACTATTATTGCTTTAGTTATATCTGGATTATTAGCTGCTAATTTCATGGATAGAGCTAAATTAACTGGTTTTGCCTCTGAAGAAGCTGGTTTTTTAAGTGTAATGACCCAAAACTCAATTGATATTCGTGGTCTACTTTTGGCAGGTATTATTATTAGTTTACTTGGAACATTAGATGACGTAGCAGTCTCTCAATCGTCTTTTGTCCAACAGCTTAAAGAAGCTGATCCAGATATGTCTTTTAGAGAATTGTTTATTCGTGCCACTAGAGTTGGGCAAGATCATGTTTCCTCAATGGTAAATACTCTGGTGTTAGTTTATGCAGGAGCCTCATTACCACTTTTACTATTATTTTTAACCTCAAACTCTTCCACTCTCCAAGTTTTAAATTTTGAAGTTATCGCTGAAGAAATAGTTAGAACACTTAGTGGTTCGGTGGGAGTTGTATTAGCTGCTCCAATTACCACTTTTATTGCCACAGTAGTATTTACTAAGAAAAAAAATATTCCAAAAGAACCAATCCCAAGAGCAAAACATAAAAAGAAATTAGCTTTTTTCCATTAATTTTTTTGCTTAAAACAAAAAATCTTGTATACTTAGCTCAATGGCACCACTCATTTTATTTGACATCGACGACACAATAATTAATACCCAATTATTAAAACGATTGCAAGTAAAAACCATGGCCTTAGCCACAGATTCTCCCATTGCCCAAATTGAAAAATTTCGTCTTGAATATCTGAATAACTTAGAAAGTGGTAGTGATTTTTCTACCGATGATTATTTACAAAAATTGGGAAAAAAATTTCAAGTACCTTTTGTAGAACTCAAAGAAGCCTTTTGGCACCCTAGAAACTTTGAGCTTTGTTTATTTCCAGAAGTTAGAGATGTCCTTGCAACTCTTAGACATGAAAAATATAGCCTAGGACTATTTTCTGAAGGCTATCAAGATTTTCAAGAACACAAATTAAGAGTCAATGGCTTATTAGAATTTTTTGATTCAAACCAGCGCCATATATTACGTCGAAAACTTAATCCAACAGTTATTGAAAGTTTACCAAAAGGCACCATCATTATTGATGATAAACAAAGTGTAATTGAATATCTTGAACAATTTCCACACATTGTGGCTTTAAGAATCGTTAGAGACCCACAACAAGCAAAAGAATTATTAACTTCTCGCTATACTTTATTAGACCTGAGAGAACTTATTCCTTTGCTCGGAAACATTAACTACTCTTGATAGCGCAAATAAAAGAATTAAAGCTCCCAAAATTTGAACTGGCTGTAAAAAACTCTTGTACAACCAAGCATCAATACCCACAGCTAAAACTGGAAAAACTAATTCCAAAAGAGTTGAAGTTTTAACAGATGTTTTCTGTAAACCCTTGTAATAAAGAAATAGCGCCACCATACCAGTTGAGCAAGCTATAAAAATCAAACTACTCCATTGAGATAAATTTGGCATAGCAAGAGTACTTGGATGAAAAATAATCAATGCCAATCCGGCTAATAAACTCGTTCCTACAAACCTAAGAGCTGTTGCCTGCGATGAAGGCAGTTCTAATAAAACTTTTTTTGAAAAAGTAGTAGAAACACCCCAGGCAAAAGCAGCGCCAAGGGCATACAGAGCTGCTCTAATATTATTACCTTGTTCACTCAAAGAAACTGAACCAGTGGGAAAAGTAACAAAATAAGCAGCAATCAATGCCAATCCAGCCCACCACCAATATTTTTTAGAAAACTTCTCACTCAGTAATATTTTTGCTGAGGCTATAGCAAACAATGGTTGCAATTTTTGTAAAAGAAAAACCACACTAAAAGAAATAAAAAATACTTGTTGCAAAGCAGCTGTAAATAACAAGGTACCAAGCAAACCACTTAAAATAATTACCAATAACATTTCACGCCAAACCTTGCCGAAATCCTGCCAAACAATTTTACGCAAAAAAGGAAGTAATAAAATACTCCCAACTAAATGCTCCAAAAACACTATTTGTAGTGGGGGTAAAGTATATAAACCACGACGCAAGACACCATCAAAAGCCCATAGGGCAGCAGCTATTATGATTAGCAACGGACCATCAATCTTTAATTTGAACATGCAGAACTCTCTGTATATTTAATACGTCTGCTGTAATCTGCTCCTTAAGTTTTGAAAAATCTGTAAAATCCATTACACCTCTTATAAATTGCTCTAATTTAAAATCTATTTTCTCACCATAAATTTTTGCAGAAAAATCTAAAATATAAATTTCTAAAACATCAAAAGATTCTTCTTTAATTATCCTGGGACCAAAATATGCAGCACCAGGATAGGTAATTCCATTAACTCTAACCCAGCTGGCATAAACACCTCTTTTTAAATTTTTTGGAAGAACCAATGGATCCAAATTAACAGTGGGATAAAGATGTTTGGTACCATCTTTACTTCCATACCTAACAACAGATGTGAACCACTCATTATTCATGATTTTCATTTTTCAGTCGGAACAACACTTTGGTTGGTTGCCTCTTTTTGAATAGCATCTGTTTCTAGATTATCTAAACTTTTATCGTATTCCCAAACAATTCCATCATCCTGATGTTGTGCATACCAACAAAACCACATTTGCTGGTAACCACTCAAACGCTCTTTATCTTTATTAACTATGATCTCTTTGCCAATTCTACCAGCTCTGATAGTAACTCCATCTACAACCCTCTCTCGGATTTTTCCCTCTGGAAAATTCTTTGCAGAAAAAGCTAATGACTTGTTTTCCAAAGGCACTACATACATCATCTCTTTTTGTGGAAAACGTTTATTAACTACATTAACTGGATAAAATATATCTTTAGATAAATTATAACCACTATATGGGTTGAAGCTATAATTCAAGATATAACCAGTATCTTCTGATAAAACTTCTGTTTCTGGAAAGTTTTTTTTAACTTCAGCAAAAGTCATGATTTGAGTATTTGGTAAAACTTTAATTTTTGTTCCAACCATTTCTCCAGCAATAGCTTTATTTGCTGCCTGAGACCAAAGACTTTCTGTTTTAGTATCATAAAAAACTAAATTATTTTGATACAAAAATCCGCTCGCTCTAAAAGTTAAACCTTCATCATTAATACTACTTTGAAAAACCACAGCAGAATCACATAGTGGGCTATAAGTAATAACATAAGGAACTCCATCAAAAAATTCATTAACAACCTCATGCCAAGTTAAAATATTAAGTGGATAAAATCTTTTCCTACCTAAAACATCCACTAAAACTCCCTCACTGAAAGGTTTTAAGTCTAAATCTTTAGCTTGTTGAAACTTTAATTTAGGATGGGAAAGATTTGGAATGTCATTTTTAGCAACTTTTCCAACCACCAAATCATCCAAATTAATATTAGTTTTACTTAAATTAGTACGAAAATCTTTAAATTTTTGTTGTTTTAAATAACTAAAAAAATATATTCCACCAGATATTAAACTAATTGAAAAAAATAAAACAATAACCACCAAACGCCAATTGGAGAGTAACTGCTTAAACCAACTACTTAACAAATTCTTCATAAACCTATTGTAACTAATCCTGAGCTGGACTCAATGTTGATTCTTCTTTGGCAATCAAAGGCATAAATAGCAATTGTTTTTGCTCATAGGTTAGCTGTTTAGCTCTGCCTGGTCTAAGATCACCCAATTCTAATCCACCAACTGCCACTCTAACCAGCTTCACCACCTCTAAATTAATTGCTTTCATCATTCTTCGAATTTGACGATTCATTCCTTGGCGCAAAACAATCTCCAAAACAGTGCCTTCTTCAGTCTTTTCTAAAACCCTTACATCTGCAGGAGCGATGCGTTGGCTTTTCATCCTAAGACCACCGCGAATTTTTTCCAAAGCATTATACGTATAACGACCTCTAACAGTGACATGATAAGTTTTTGGAACATGGTGTTTTGGATGAGTAAGTCTTTGAGTTAATGCTCCGTCATTGGTAAGAATAATCAAACCTTCAGAATCAATATCTAAACGACCAACTGGATATAAACGCTGTTTACTTTTAACCAACTTTGTCACTACCGGTTTACCACTGGGATCGGCAGTTGAACTAACATAACCAACTGGTTTATAAACAGCCCAATATTCCAACTGTTGTTTATCGCCGTCACTCATTGGTTTATAAACATCTTTGCCAACAGTAACTGTATCCTTGAGATCATCAACTTTGTCACCCAACTGAGCAAGATTGCCGTTAATAAAAACTTTTTTATGTTCGATAAGATCATCCACTCCACGACGTGATGCAATTCCCAATTGAGCTAGATATTTATTTAAACGAAGTAGCATGGTATTAATCTATAGAGTATTATAACTGGGTTTAATGATTTTTATTGCTCAAGAAAAGAATATTAATATATTAGGAGGAAATAATGAAAATTACTCAAATACATGGTCGTCAGGTCTTGGATTCTCGTGGTAATCCGACAGTAGAAGTAGATGTAACTGTTGAAGGCGGTTTTTTGGGTCGTGCAACAGTACCCAGCGGTGCTTCGACTGGCGCTCATGAAGCATTAGAACTTAGAGACGGTGGTACAGCATTTCTTGGACAAGGTGTCATGAAAGCTGTTGAAAATGTAAATACAACTCTAAAACAAGCTTTAGTTGGCAATGATTATGATCAAACTTCTCTAGATAATTTTATGATTCAGTTGGATGGTACTGAAAAAAAAGAAAAACTCGGTGCCAATGCCATTCTTGGTGTCTCACTTGCCTTTGCTTGGGCTTGTAGTTTAGCTCAAAAAAGACCTCTATATGAATACATTGGAGAACTTTATGGCAATAATAAGTTTGTACTCCCTCGTCCCATGATGAATATCATGAATGGTGGTAAACACGCTGATTGGGCCACAGACATCCAAGAATACATGGTGATGCCAATGACTGCTAATACCTGGGGCGAAAAACTCAAAACTGGAGTAGAAATTTTTCAACACCTTCAAAAAGTATTAAAGAAAAAAGGTTACTCGGTTAATGTCGGCAATGAGGGTGGTTTTGCCCCAGCAGTCAAATCAAACACCGAAGCTCTTGACTTGATTGTTGAAGCCATTGAAAAAGCAGGCTACTCATTGGGTGATGAAGTAATGATCGGCTTTGATGCTGCTGCAACAGAGTTTTACAACGCAGAAAATCAACGCTATGAACTCAAAAAAGATGGTGACATCTTAACTTCAGAGCAAATGGTAGATTGGGTGATTGATCTTTCCAAAAAATATCCGGTTGCTTCATTTGAAGATATGCTAGCTGAAGATGATTGGGCTGGGTGGACAAATTTAACTAATAAAGTTGGCAAACAAATCCAAATTGTCGGCGATGATCTCTTGGTTACAAATACTCAACGTATTGATCGTGCAATTACAGAAAAAGCTTGTAATGCTTTATTGGTTAAAGTAAATCAAATCGGTTCTTTAACAGAAACCCTTCAGGCAATGAGAACTAGTGAAAATGCTGGCTGGAAAAATGTGGTTTCTCATCGTAGTGGTGAAACTGAAGATGTTACCATCTCTCACTTAGTAGTTGGTACTGGAGCAGGACAAATTAAAACTGGAGCTCCAAGTCGTGGTGAAAGAACTGCAAAATATAATGAACTAATCAGAATTGCCGAACGTTTAGAAAAATAAATTAAACTACTTGATAATTTAATTTGGGCCTTAGATTGGTAAAAAATATCACTAAGGCCCAAATAGTGATAAGATAAAATTATGTTGCGCAAATTGTTATTTTTGGTTTCAGAAGTTCAAAAATTAATCGTAAAAAACCAATTATTTATTCGTCGCTGTTTTTATTTTTTATTTATTACCCTAATCGTATTCTTTTTATTCAGCTATCAAATTAGAGCAATTAGACCATGGTGGAGCAATTTTGGCAGAAAAGCTGCGGATTTAAGTCTAATAGTTTTTTGGCTAACTCTATTACCAGGCATCATGCGCAGATTTCAAGTTACAAACTTTTTCTTACCCCTCCGCACTATTTTAATGCTTTTTCGCAAAGAACTAGGAATATTAACCTACCTTCTCGCTTTAACTCACTATGGTTGGTCAAGAGTCTTTCCAATTTTATTAACTAGGGGAGACTTATTATCTTTTAGTTTGTTTGAAATTTTTGGAGTTACTGCCTTTGCGCTTGCTACTCCACTTTTTTTAACTTCTAATGACTGGTCATTCAAAAAAATGGGTAAATTATGGAAGAAACTTCACAACCTAAGTTACATCATAATCTGGCTATTATTTATTCATATTGTCTTGCGAAATCCAGATATTAAAGCCCTAATAACCCTAGTCATCGCTTTACTTGAATGGTCTTCCCTATTTATTGCCAAAAGAAATTAGTTAGCAATTTCTCCGATTAAATAAGTCTTAAGCATCTGAGTAGCACTGGTTGAATGGCCTTCGCCTCTTCCACCTTGAGTAGTAAATAATTTAGTAGAATCCAGCAAACCACAACCTTCTAGAATAGCTTCTCCACCTGGATGAATACCTACTTCTATATATTTTGTTACATCATAAACATTTCCATCAATTACCAACCAACAATCATTGGCGTTGTTGTGCTTAATTATTTCATTCACAGATATCCCAGTTTGTTTGATTGCTGTAATTGAAGGTTGAGCAGTTGCTTGGTTATTTATTTGAGAGCTATCGACTTGATTGGTTTTCTTTTGCAAAGAACAACCTGAAAAAAACAATGATGTCAAAAACAATAATATTAGATATGTGTGTTTTTTCATATTTAGTGCAGTCAATTAAACTTTATAATTAATAAAAAAACAAATTCAAATATAATTTTATTTGACTATTTTTTAATCTTAAAACCAGTATAATAATTCTGTGAATGACTTTTTTGATGGAACTCATGTTAGTTTTATAACCGCTTATTTGGCAGGTTTTTTTACTTTCTTTGCTTCTTGTATCCTCCCACTAGTCCCCACCTACTTAGGCTATCTTTCTGGAATTTCTTTTCAAAACTTGGGAGATAAAAAAAATAAACACCATATTTTAAAAACCGCTAGCATTTTTGTTCTAGGATTTGTTGCTACTTTTGTAGCCATGGGCTTGGTTTTACAAAGAATTTCTTGGGCATTATTGAGCTACAGAGATTTAATTGAAAAAATCAGTGGCATTTTCTTTTTAGCCTTAGGTCTATATTTGTTGGGAGTTTTCAAATCAAACTTTTTAAGCAGAGAACGCCAAACTCCTTTACATACTTTCTTTGAAAAAAATATTAATCTTCATGCTTTTTTAACTGGGGTTGGTTTTGGTTTTAGCTGGACTCCATGCATTGGACCAGTGCTAGCAGTAATTTTATATTGGTCTGCTCAAGCAGAAACAGCGTTAGTTGGTTCATTGCTCTTAGCTAGTTTTGGTATTGGTCTGGGAACACCATTTATTTTAGTGTCTTTAGCCTTTGAAAAAATTGTGCCTGCTTTAAAAAAATATCAAAAAATCAGCAAATATATTTCTTATGTTGCTGGAAGCGTTGTAATTTTATTTGGCATCCTATTATTACTTGGAAAATCTCAAGATTTTTCACTTCAAATATTCAAGTTTTTCTCTCTTTCTGGTAAATCAATTTAGGCTTGAATTAGCAGTCTCAACAGATCATTGACAATTATTTTCCTTGCGTTAAGATATTAGCAATTAGTAGTTTGTTCTGCCAATTTATTGAGTAATAATTCAATAAATTGAGCAAAGAAAGGGAAAAATGACATTATCAATTTCACCATTCTTGAGAAATAATGCCAATAGATGGCCAGACCTTTGGGATGATGATTTCTTCAATGTTCCAGCTTCATATTCAAATAGCCTAGAAGTATATGAAACTGAAAATGATATCGTAGTAAAAGCCAATGTGGCTGGTGTTCCTGTTGAAAATGTTGATATTACTGTCGATAAAGATATCCTCTGGGTTAGAGGAGAAATGGAAGATGAAGTAGAAGATGATAAAAAGAAACACTATAGCAAAGCTTCTTGGAGCTATTCCTACAAAATCTCAATTCCAGGAGATATAAACCATAATCTAGAACCTGAAGCAAAGGTAAAAGATGGCATTTTAACAGTCACTTTCAAAAAAGCTGAGCAGGCAAAACCAAAAAAGTTAACTATAAAAAAACAATAAAAAATAACCGCTGGAAAGTTATTGAATCCACATAGCATCACCAAAACTAAAAAATCGATAGTTCTTGGTAATAGCTTCAGCATAAGCCTTCCCTACTAAAGAATCAGCAAAAGTAGTGAAGGCTTTTTGCGCTTGTGGCTCGCTAACTAATGAACTAACCAACATTAGTAAACTAGATTTTGGTAAATGAAAATTAGTAATTAAACTATCAACAAATTTAAATTTATACGGAGGAAAAATAAATAGTTGAGTGGTATTTGCCCCAGCCACAATTTCTCCATTGAGAGTAGCACTTTCCAATGTTCTGGCTGAAGTAGTACCAACAGCAATGATTCTCTTCCCTGCTTTTTTAGCCCCATTCAAACGTTGGGCAGCTTCAACTGAAACTTCATACCATTCAGAATGAAGTTTTTTTTCTGTAATATTCTCTGGTCTTAAATTTTGAAAAGTACCCAAGCCAACATGCAAAGTTACTTTTTCAATCTGCACTCCTTTTTCAGTTAGTTTGGTAAGTAGTTCCTCAGTAAAATGTAATCCAGCAGTTGGAGCTGCTGCTGATCCCTGCTGTTGAGCATAAACAGTTTGATATTTTTCTCTTAATTGTTGTTCAGATAAATTACTATGAATATATGGAGGTAATGGAGTATGACCAATCTGATCCAAAAGCTCTGCATCGCTAGTGCTTGTAGTAAGCTGAACCTCTATTTCTCCACCATATTTCTTACTCAAAACCCTAGCAGTTGCATTATTTTCAAAATACACAGTTTGGCCAGATTTTAAATTAGGCCTACCTATCGCCAACCATTTTTCTTGTCCAACTGGATGAAGTAAAAGAATTTCAGCTAAAGAACCAGATTCTTTTTTTCCAAGTAACCTAGCTGGAAAAACCTTACTTTCATTTAAAACTAAAACATCATTCGATCCAAGTTGACTCAATAAATCATGAAAAATTTCATGAGTTAAAGTTTCTTGTTTTCTATTTATTACCAATAACTTAGAGCTATCGCGTGGTTCTGCAGGAAATTGAGCGATTTTATCTTGAGATAAGTTGTAGTCAAACAAAGATACATCCATAGAAAAAGTATTATAACGGCAAAAGAATATTAAAACAGCCTTTGAGATTTAATTTATGGCTCACCCAATAGAAATGTGTCGTAAGTTTGCCAAGATTTCAAAGTATCCTCAATCATTAACTCTAGTGATTTAGCTACTTTTTTCATAAAAGTTTTTTTACTGATTTTTTGATGAGGAATTTCTGTTAAAGCATAAACATGCAAAGTCATTCCCTGCCTTTTAACATAAATTGGAACTACATTTAAATTATGATTTGTAGATAAATAATATGGCCCTGTGGAAAGATTTCTTTCTTTATCAAAAAGCCTTACTTTTTCAGTACGATGTTTTGGAACTGGTAGACGAGCATCTAATAATAGGGTCATTGAACCACCGCTTTTCAAAATAGGGCCAATAGTTTTCATTGCCCCACCAAGAGCAACAACTGTTACTCCCAATCTTTCAAAAAACTTTTTAAAAATAGGAAATACTGAGATTTTATTTCTATGATAAAAAGTTACTACAATTTTCTTATTTGGGTAAAAATCATGAATAATTCTACCCATCAAAGGATATGGTCCAGAATGAACAGTTAAAAAAACTGCTCCATGTTTTATTGCTTTATCCAATATTTTTTTATTATGAATTTTTACTTTGAAAGGAAAGAAATTAAAAAATAATAGTTGAAAAACCACTAATCTCTGAAAAAACATTGATAACATGGATCTCAATGAAAAAACAACCTTTTTAAATGGATGCCAATGAGGCTTTATAACATCTAGATTTTGGTAATATTTTATTGGAGATGGAATCATTTTTTTATTTATCCAGTGACTGCTTTAAGAATAACAAAAACTTCTGTAGTATAGAGAAGCAAACTAACAATGCAAAGAGCATTCTTATGCTTCAATTACCAATGTAGCCAGTTCCTCTAAAGAAGTTTTTAGAGTATAAAAATACTATTAAATAAATTGACCAATATGTTTATTAAAGAAATATACAATCAAAACCCAAAAACTATCTCTCCCACAGCAACCATTAAAGATGCTGTTAAAAGATTTGTTGATGAACACATTAATGGTTTTTTAGTAGTTGATGACAAAAACAAAGTGTTGGGTGTATTGGCACTTCAAGATGTGGCAGCTGCTACTCTACCCCACCAGTTTAAGAAAAATGTTTCAATGGCTGCTGCCATGTACCGTCGAGGATTTTTTACTCAAGAAGTAGAAAAACTTCAAGACAAACCTGTTTCAACAATCATGCGTAAAAATTTTGCTACAGTCAGTGTTAATGACAATATTATGACTGTGATGGCTGATTTTCTTAAAAATGATTTGTATATTGTGCCTGTTTTAGATGAAAAAAAATCTCTGATGGGAGTCATTACTAGATCTGAAATAAAACACGCCCTAGCCCATACCATGTCTTTGCCATCTCGTTACACAACAAGAAAGGGACAATAGCTATGGAAATAGGCTTGACTTTTTCAGCTATCCTTTCTTTAGTTGTTCTAGCAATTGTTTATTTCTTCTTAATTACAGAAAAACTAAATAAAGTAATTGTCGCAACTCTTGGAGGAGTATTTTTAATTTTGGCCCAAATCTTCAAAACATCAGATCACAGCTCACAAGAAAATGCGCTCACTTTCATTAGCCATAATTTAGATATTTTGGGATTTGTTATTGGCATGATGGTTCTGGTTGGCATTGTCAAAGAATCTGGCATATTTGAAGCTTTGGCTATCTGGTTGGTAAAGCTTGTTAAGGGAAATCCTCGCTGGCTATTAGTAGTCCTTGGCTATTTAACCTTGTTTATGACTGCTTTATTTTCCAATATTCCAACCATATTAATAGTTACTCCAATTATTCTTGTCTTAGTTAAAGAATTAAATTTACCAGCATTTCCTTATTTATTCACGATTATCGTAATGGCAAATATTGGTGGAGCCATGACCCCTATTTCAGATCCAACAACCTATTATCAAACCAAAACAGTTGGTTTGGGATTCGGAGAAGTCATTGCCAACTCAGGATTCATTGTTTTACTTCTTTCTGTAGTTACCATCTTGTACATGCTAATTGTCTTCCGTAAACAACTTTCTGCAGTAACTGTTAAAAAAGAAGACGTAGAAATGTTTAAACCATTAGCAGCTCTAAAACATAAAGATATTATGTGGCTAGGTGTACCAATGATGTTTCTAGTAATCACCCTAATGGTGGGTAAAGAATTTATTGCCAAAAAAACAGGCATAACTCTTGATAACGCAACTTTAACAATTGGAGCTTCTTTTATCCTCATGTTACTCTTACACAAAGAGCCAAGAAATATTTTTAGAGACTTAATTGATTGGGAAATTCTCTTCTTTTTCTCAGGACTATTTATAGTTGTAGGCGCCCTCGATTTCACCCATGTAATTGAGAAATTAGGAGAAAGCTTGGTCTATATTACCAAGGGCAATATGGATTATTTATTATTTTTAATTACTGGTGGATCAGCAGTTCTATCAACTTTTATTGATAACGTTCCCTACAACATTACCATGGTTGGAGCAATTCAAACTATGGAAAAAGCAGGGATTTTTGTTTATCCTCTTTGGTGGGGCTTAAACTTGGGCACTTCCATTGGTGGTGCTGGATCTCCAATTGCTGCTGCCTGTAATGTTATTGCTCTTGGTCAAGCTGAAAAGGAAAAAATTCATGTTCAATTCGGAAAATATTTATTATTAGCTCTACCATTAGTAATTATTAATAGTCTAATTGCCTTTGGCATCATTTGGCTTAGATATCTAAAATAAATCATGGGCATTTTCCAACAATTAGTATTTATCTTCAAAACCAGAAAATGGCTTTGGGGAGTGGTTTTAGGAATTATTGCTTCTACCGCAATCATTACTTATCAGTTTGGTTTAAAAAATACTGATAAAAAAAATCTACAAAGTTTCTTACCTAGTTTTTCTTTACCAACAGAAAATAAAGATATTAAAGATAAAAAAACTCTAACCATATTATTACTTGGATATGGTGGAGCTGGACATCAGGGTGGTTTTTTGTCTGATGTTATTCAAGTTGTGCATATGAATTTTGAAACAAAAAAAGTAGCTTTAATTTCCATACCTAGAGACTTGTGGGTAGCTATTTCAGGAGGAACAGAAAACAAAATAAACGCTGCCTATAACATAGATCAACAAAAAAATGATGAAAAAGCTACTATTAGCCGAACAATGGCAGGCACTATTATTGGCTTCCCAATTGATTACTACATAGCCGTAGATTTTGTTGGCTTCCAACGAATTATCGGACAAGAGCTAGGTGGAATAGATGTTGAGGTTAGCGAGATACTAGATGATTCTTGGTATCCCATAAAAGGTGAAGAATTAAATACCTGTGGTAAGACAGCTGAAGAAGTTGCTCAACTAAGTGCAAATTTTTCAGGATTTGAATTGGAAAAACAATTTACTTGTCGCTACGAACACTTATATTACCCTGCGGGAACAGTTCATATGGAAGGAGGAGATGCTCTAAAATTTGTTAGATCAAGACACGGATCAGTCGGTGGAGATTTTTCACGTTCCAAAAGGCAACATGAGGTTTTATTGGCTATTAAAGAAAAACTTTTTTCTCTTGAGGGTATTGATAATATTCCAGCAGTTTTCAGGGAATTTGCAACTCATACCAAAACAGATCTTAATGCAGAAATAGCCGAATATCTTTGGCCTTTGCTAAAAGCTACTCGTGAATATGTGCTTGTGCCAATTACTCTTTCAACGGAGAATGTATTTACTAGTGGAAAATCAAATCAAGGAGCTTACATTATTACACCAAGAAATTCTTGGGAAGAGGTCCATGTTTATATTCAACAACAAATTGAAAAAGCCAATTAAATAAAAAGCCATGCTTAAACATACTTTTTTAATCAGCCACCGATCATCAACACAAAAATTATTTCACTATATCTTAATTGTTACTACTATTTTTTTTGGTGATGCGCTATTAACATTTTGGTTGCCAACTTATTTACAAAGAACTTTCTCAAGTGCATTGGTTATGGGTTTGATAATGAGTGTTTCATCTATGGTGGGATTATTTGTTGATTTCTTTTTTCCTCAGCTTTTTCCAGATTTAGGCGAGAAAAAAACTCTTAATTTAACCTTATTTTTTCAAGCAGTTTTCATCGGCCTACTCTTCCTCACTTTTAGCTTTCCAAATATCTGGATTTTTGTCTTAGCTGTTGCCGCCTGGGGAGTATATTTTGAATTTGTTTCTTTTGCTAATAAAATTTATGTGACTGATCACATAAAAAAGCCTCTTTACACCAATGCTTGGGCTGGACTGGATTTTGGCAAAAGCTTCGCCTATTTATTAGGACCAATAATTGCTGGCATATTAGTTGTTAAAAATAATTCTCATGTATTACTACTCAGTTTATTTACTGTCGTTATTAGTCAATTATTATTAACTTTCTTTACTGATCAAAAGAAAAAAACTGATATAGCTTTAAAATCAGTTATTAAACCAAAAATAGAAATTGATCATTGGCGTATTTTATTAAAAAATACTTGGCCGATTATTCTTTTAAGTTTCTCTATTAGTTTGACAGATGCAACTTTTTGGACCAGTGGAACTGTTTTTGCTGAAACAATTAGTCAAATTTATTCCTATGGAGTATTTCTTTTGCCACTCTATGTTGCTCCAATGTTAATTTCTCAAGTCATTATGATGAAACGAGGGGTAGCAGCTGCTAAAGAAAAAAAAGCAGCTAGTTTATTATTATTTGCCGGTTTTATTTTACTTATTTTTGGAAAACTTCCAATTGGAGCTGGAATTCTAGTTGCTACCTTTGCCATTGGTGCTTCTATTGCACTAGCCCTCCCAATTATTGAAGGACTATATTCAGAACTGCAAGAAAGAATGGGTTTTCATAGCAAACACCTAATTGGACTTGCTTCTTCAACTTTTAGCTTGGCATATATTATTGGACCAATTTTAGCTGGATTCCTAAGTCAAAATTTTGGTGAACAAACAACTTTCTCTTTCATTGGCTGTTTAATAGGAATAAATGCCATGATAATTATCTTGTTTAGTAATAAAAAAATTACTTTACCTCAACAAGAAATCAACACCTGGGATTCAATTAAAAAATAGTTTATTTATTTTTCAATAACGATAATAATAAAGTTAAGAAAAATGCCAAGCCAGCAAATACTGCAATGCTTGCTCCAGTTGGTGCATTTAATAAAATTGACAACATTAAACCAAAAACCATAATAAATATTCCAATAATTGGTGAAAGAATAAATACCTGCTTTGCTGATTTAGCAAATAATCTAGCAATACTAACTGGAACCACTAATAAAGTAGTTACCAAAATTACTCCTACCAAACGCACCCCAATAATGACTACTAAAGCCAAAAATATATGGTAAAGCAGATCATGAGTACCAACTTTAATTTTTAATAATTGAGCATATTCTCTATCTAGCGAAATCAATAGCCATTGTTTGAAATATAAAGTTAAAAGTAAAAGCAATAACAAAAGTATTACAAGCAGTATCCATAAATCTGAAATATTTATCATTAACATATTGCCAAATAAATAACTCATTAATTGTGGCTGAGCTGCTGGAAGGAGAGAGAAAACAATTACTCCCAAGCCCATTGAAAATGGAAAAAGAATACCAAGAATAGTGTCTGTTGATAGTTTAGAAGTTTTTTGTAAAACAGGTATTGCCATTGAAAATAAACCAGCATAAACCAAAGCGCCAATTAAAGGATTTATTCCCCACAAAAATGCTAATGCCACCCCAGCTAAGGCTGAATGAGCAATTGCCTCTCCAAAGAAGGTACTGCGCCTAATTTGCATTAAAACACCCAAAATTCCAGCGATCACGGCCAACATCACCCCAGCTATGAATGCTTTTTGCACAAATGGATAGCTAAACCATAAAATTAAATTCATGATTTAACTCCTTTTAAATTTTTATGATGCCCATGGTCATGTAAAGAAATTGACTCTCCATAGACTTTCTTAAATAAATCAGAACTCATGACATGCTCTGGTTTTCCCTGACAAACGCTTCCCTGATGGAAGCAAATAACATTGTTGGCAAATTCTGGCAAAATATGTAATTCATGACTAGCTATCAAAATAGTCATGCCATTATTTACTACCAAATCTTTTAATAAAAGATAAAGACTTTCTTCTGCATGCAAATCTATGCCAGCCTCAGGTTCGTCCAAAACTAATAATTTGGGTTGATGGACTAAAGCTCTGGCCAATAATATTCGTTGTAGTTGTCCTCCAGAAAGATCTGTTAGTAAAGATTTTTTTTTCTCAAAGAGATTAACTTTAGTTAATGAACCATCAATAAAAATATTTTTTTCTCCCGTGGTATGGCTACACTCAACTAATGCTAATCCCATAAATTCTTCTACAGTTAAAGGAAAATTATGCTCGATACTAAAACGTTGAGGAAGATAGCCAATGCTGCTATCAAGATGTTTATTTTCCTCCCAATTGAAATCAATTGTTCCAGTAAATGGGATTAAGCCCAAGATAGCTTTGATAAAACTTGATTTTCCAGATCCATTTGGTCCAATCAAAGCAGTAATTTCTCCTTTTGGAATTGCTAGGGTAATACCATTGATTACAAAATTGCTTTGGTCTTGATAACGTATTTTAAGCTGATTGATATTTACTAAAGAATTCATGTTTTATTTATTCTTTTACTAATTCTTGACTTAGGATATCAGCAATTTTTTGTAAATTAGAAACAATGTCTTCTGCCAATGGATCAAGTGGTACAACTGCCCCACCCAACTCTTTGGCTATTGAACGAGCTGTTGTTTGAGATAGCTGTTCCTGGATAAATATAACTTTAATATTATCTTTTTTAGCTTCCTCAACTATTTTGGTTACTTCAGCTATAGAAGGCTCTCTACCTTCAATTTCAATATGTTTTTGAGTTAAACCATATTCACTACAAAAATATCCAAATGCTGGGTGATAAACTAAAATGCTTTTGCCATTCAATGGCTTAAGAGTTGTTTTTAATGATTCATCTAAATTACTTAATTTTTCTATTAATAATTGTTCGTTCTTTACCAAGTTGCTGGCATTTCCAGGCATTAAATCAATCAAGGATTTGGTTAAATTTTTGGCCTGAATCTTTAGATTTTTAGGAGACAACCAAACATGAGGGTCTTTAATTTCATCTGGATTTTTTCTTTGACTTTCGGTCAAATGATCTTGATCAACCAAAGGCAAGTACTCAATTCCATCTGAAATATTCACTATTTTTAAATTAGGATTTATCTCTTTAATTTTTGCTAAATTTGTAATTTCATAAGCTAATAAACCTTCAATGTAATAAACATTGGCCTTGCTAATTGCCTGTATATCTTGTGGAGTTGGTTCATATGTTTCTGGACTATAGCCAGGTGGTACTAAAACATGGATGGCTACATTTTGGCCAGCTATTTGTTCAATTAAATACTTCTCAGCTGGGATAGTTACCAAAATCTTCAAACGATTGTCTTGTTTGTGGTTTGTAAAACTAAATGCGTTAAAAAGTACTGAAATAATTACAATCAACAAAGCAACACCGATTAGACTAATTATTTTTTTCATCACTGTATTATTTCAAAGATGTCAACTTTTTGCCTGGGCAACTTATTTTAGGTCACTTGACAATAAGCCTAAGAGGCAATAGATTCAAAGTACGAAAAAATTCATACATTTTCTTATATTCTTTTTATTAGGTTGGAGTACTTTTTATATATTTAATAAAGGCTCAATCAATGTTTATGTTGATAGTCAAATAAATGAAAAAACCAATGATTCTGGTTTTTCATTAATTTCAAAAAATTATAATAAAAATCAAGGAATACAAGAAAAAACAAATAGGTTTCAAGCAGTTGCTCAACAAATTGCAACTGAAAATACAGATATAGAAATTTCACTATATTTCAGAGATCTAAATAATGGACCATGGCTAACCATTAATCCTCTTGGATTATTTGATGGAGCTAGTCTGCTTAAAGTTCCCATTCTCATTGCCTATTTAAAGACAGCAGAAAATAATCCAGAAATTCTGCAAAAAGAAATTGTATATGAAGAGGCTTTTGGCAAGGATTTAAACTATGATTCAAGCTTTGATCAATCTCTAGTCATAGGACAAAGCTATACTGTTGAATATTTGCTTAAATTAATGATTCAGGAATCTGATAATGTAGCAAAGCTTTTACTACAAGCCTCAGAAAATGAGATCGGTCTAAGTCCAAATATTGAAGAAACTCATAAGTTGCTTGGGTTTGATAATATTTCAGATATTATCACCATTGATCGTTATTCAGCGGTTTTCCGTATTCTTTATAATTCAGAATTTTTAAACCCAGCTATGTCAGAAAAAGCTTTGTCAATCATGAGCAATTCTAAATATGAAAATGCTTTGCTAAAACATCTACCAAAAAACTTAGTGGTTGCTCACAAATATGGCATTAGAAAATATGAAGGAGATGAAGCCACACAATTACATGATTGTGGCATTATTTATACAAAAAACCCTTATCTTCTGTGTGTAATGACAATCGGGAAAGATATCCAGGCACAAGAAGAAATCATTGGCAAAATTTCTCAAGAAAGCTATCAAATCTTTAGCTATTGATTTATTATTGGTGGGTTTGGATCACCTTGCTCTGGTGGTAGTGGTTGAGCCTCAATTGATTGAGTTGGAACAACTGGGGTAACAACTGTTTCTTGAGCTTGAATTGGAGCCACTGGAGCCTCAACAACTGGGGCTGCTGGTGGCATGGTCAAAACCATAGCACTTTTTTTCTTTTTATTCAAAATAACAAACACTAATCCAGCTATAGCTATAAGACTAATTAAACCACCAATTGCATAAACAGTAGTTTTTTGCATACCAAATAATAAATCAATATCTTTTCCTTGTTCTATAGCTTGTTTAGCCTCAGCTTCAACATCTTTGGCAGTTGGATGGACTGGATAAGAGGTTTCAACCTTATTTAGATAACTAAGAGCTTTGGTATAACGATCTTGCCAATAATACCCAAGAGCTGTTTCCCAGTTTTGGTATGTTTCGCTGGCAGAGCCAGTTAAGGTTAATTTTTGTGTTTCAGCCAATCTAATTAGATCAGCAACATCTCTTAGAAAATTAAAACTACCAACCTCATCTCCCATACCATAAGTAGCGATGCCAATTACTTCTCCAGCGGAGTTAAATGCTGGTCCACCGCTATTGCCATGACCAATGGTTGCATCGGTTTGAACTAAGGTATTTCCTTGCGAATCTTTTTTAAGAGCACTAATTATTCCTCTAGTAACAGTGACTTTTGTACTGGAGGTGCTGTAATCCAATAATGGGCCAGAGTCAGAGCCGCTAACCACTCCTGGATAACCTAAAACTAGGATTGCTTCTCCTTCTTTCATGCTACTAGCATTACTAATTTTTAAACTTGGAAAGGTATAACCTTTATCAGCATTTAAACGTAATAAAGCTACATCAGAGCCGATTGGTTTTTCTTGATTAAATACTACTCCCTTGGAGAACATGTTGGCATAATCTGCGCCAACTTTTTCAGCTGTAAACAAAGCTTCTTTATCTGTCACAAAGCTACTGATATTACTTGGGCTTGGCAGAGTTTGTGAGAATTCGAATGGCTCAGTACCAAGATTTACATAGTATTTTTCTGCTGTAGGAACTACTTGAATTACTTTTTGGTCGAGTAAATCGTAAAGTGACTTTACCATCACTTGAACTCCAGATGGGTTCTGCATCATGTTTATTGTTAAAGCTAATCCTTCTTCTGGAGTGGTGTTATATCCTTGACCTGCTAAAGCTTCTCGAACAAAATCTACTACAAAAGTAGCAATAGCTTGATCACCACTATTTAATCCTCCAATGAGGTCTTGTTCTGGGTAAGACATTACTACGTGGCCGTTAGTGGCTACTAAGCCAGAGCCATCAACTATAAAACCAGAACCATAGCTACCATTACAGAAAGGATAGGATTTCTGTAAATAAACTGCTGGAATAGATTGATCAACTCTTAGTTCTTTACAGTAGACATATAAAATATGAGCTACAGAAGGTTTGACTAGCTCAGCAATTTCTGATTCAGCAAATACAACCTGATTGTCTGTTGAGGCGCCTTTGACTACGCCTGTTTCAGCTGCAAATTGGATTTGGTTAAAAAAGTTTTGAATTTTTAAATCAATATTGTTGGTTTGAGTTGAACGAACTTCAGCTTCAATGTAACTTTTTTTGCTTGGAATAACATACTCATAATATGTTGCTTGTTTGCCAAGGATGGTTTCTTGAAAATCATAGCGGATGGTTAGTCTCTCGCCAACGTTGATGATTTCTTTGCCCAAATACTTATTATTACTGCCAATAATCTCGGAAGTAATTTGTTTTTCAAGAGTATTTGCTAGGGTTGGGATGTCTTGTCCAACCAAATCATCATCAAGGGGAACTGAGTTTAAGAAAATAGTGGCAAAACCAAATTCATTGCGAAAAACAAAAAATCCTGGTTCTTGATTTTTAATCATTGCTTTTTCTGGTAATTCAGCAATTTTCCAACCAGAATTAGCTAGGTTTACTCGATATACATTATTTGGAGATGTAAATAAGTCTCCATCAGCTAGGCCAGCAGCACAGTTGCCACCAACACAAGAATCACCGGCGTCATTATTGCCTAGCCAAGCTTGCTGACGTAAGTCTTGATTTTCATTAAGGAAAATTAGAGCTGATAATCCAGCTACTAAAACAATTAGTAGTACTACTAGACTTAGTAAAGCGGTATTTCTCTTTTTTTGATAAACACCCTTGCGATAAATTTCTGGAGACATATTCTCTCATTATGAATATAGTTTTCAAGAAACACAAGTGAGCTATTTGTAGATAATTATTTGGAAAGAATATGAAGCAAGCGAGCTGCTAGTGACATGCTGTTTTCGCCTGATTCAGTTAGAGCATTTTTCATTTGTGTTTAGACTAGGAAAGTCTATGTTGGTTACAAAATATGATTCGTTAGGAATAATTTTTAGAGTGGTATATTGTTGCCAAAAGTATTTTCTAGCAAAGTAGAAACTGCTCCAAAGAATTAGGATCCAACCTACAAAAACAGCAAACGAATTGTTCGCTTGCTGTTTCTTTGTTCTTTGTTTTTTAGAAAAACTAGTTTTTCTTTTTGTTGTGGGCATTAGCTAACAATACTATACCAGAAGCCAATGAGCTTAAAGCTAGTATGTCCTCTGCTATACCGGTGTTTGCCATGGTAGAAGCGCCTAAGACTTGGCCTTGGGTGGTTGCACCTAGGACTAGTCCACCGACTCCTGGTTCTGAGGATTCTCCAGCTGGACAGTTTTCTGGCATGTTAATTTTCATGGTTTTGGCTGAATAACCACCTTCTGGTGTAGCTTTTAGGTCGTAACTGCCTTGTTTTGGGAAGCTTGCTCTAGCACGGCCATCAGCATTGGTGGTGTCTTGTTTTGTTAAGCCATTGTAATTGAAAGTTACTATTATGTTTTTTGTTGCTGTTCCATTTTCTTTTAAGTCAAAGGTTGCAATAAATTCTTCTCCATTACAGCTTATGTCATATCCTAAGTTTGAGGTTTTGCCTTCTTCAGGTTCATCTGTTGGGGTTGGGGTAGGAGTTTCTTCTGGATACTCGCATTCACCTTCTTCTTCATAGTTTGTAGCTGTTTCATCATTACAATATTCTGGTCCATCGGTTGGGGTTGGGGTAGGAGTTAAAGTAGGGGTTGGAGTTGGAGTAGCAGTTGGTTCTTGGGTAGGTGTTGGAGTTGGTTCTCCAGGAACTTTACAACCAGCATTATATATAGACAAGCCTTCTGTTGTTAGGTTTTTTCCTGGATAAACATAATTTCCTTTGTCTGTGTATTTTTTGTCGTTTCCAGATCCAATCTCACAATCTTTTTTAGAATCACTAGTATATAAAGATTTATCTGTTGGACAACCATAATAACTAAAAGAGGGAATAATATCTCCCCAAGAATGATCTGCTATACCAGAGTACCAAACAACTCCATTATGATAATTATGTCCATTTGGTAGATTAATTATTGAATCAGAATCAACTGTATTTTCCACATATGGATTTGTTTGAGAGTCACTGGCATGACAAATTCTGATGTTTGGCTCAGTATTTGCTTTAGCTATATAAATAGAGAAATAAAAACCAATTAAAATTAGAAAAATACTAACTATTTTTTTCATACCTGCCCTGTTTTGCTAGAGTAGATACTAATATTGTCTACTCGAGGCTGTTCTGAGGACAGTATTATACTTTAATATATCAATATATGTCAATCTAGATACTCTTTTGCACAAGAACAACAGCACCACTCAACAAACGCAACTCAACAATCTCCTCATCAGACCTTAAAAACACAGTAAACTGCTCTCTAATAGCAGCTTCATCTGCCTTCTCACCCAAAACCTTAGCACCTGGAAAATTATATTCCCTATCAAACTCAGCCTGCCAACGAGCAATCAACATACCCTCATAAGCCCGAGCACCCATCAATGAAACATCCAGATCCTCAGTCTCACTACCCCCACTAAAAGCGGTAGCAATCCTTCTAAATATAGCAGAACCCCTAGCAGCTGATTCACCCCTTCTAACGGGCTTATCACCAACCGAATTCTCACCAGTCCTCAAAGACTGAAATAACTTACCAGTAGCAAAAGCACCATAACTAGTACCCTCATCATCAATCCCTCTATTCTCTTTATCAGGACGACGCTCAATCTTACCAATAACATCAATTAAAACTGCAGCAACCAAAGAATTACTATCACTATCACCAACCAACTCACTCAACAACTCAAAAAGAGAAAGCTCAGCAAACTCCTCATCAGAAATATTTGATAATTCTCTAACCAAATCTAAAGTCAAAACCTCTGCCACACCCTGAATACCAAGATCTTTAGCCCGTTCTCTCATTGTAGAGAGAACCATACGTGCATCTTCTATGGCTTCAAGCAATTTTTGTGACATATACGATCATTATACATCAAAAAATATCAGATAAAAAAAGTTGCCACACTACATTTTAGAAGCCAAAACAAACAAATGCTCCTCATTACCAGTACGATCAACCTTATCCATTAACAATTCAAAGCCAGCCATCTGCACCAACTCCCTATTTCTATTCGCATCATAATGACTAGACCAAACCCTTTCTCCATGAAGCTCATGCTCACCTTCAAAATCATCTACACCCATAGAAATTAGTAGCTTTCCACCAACTGACAAAAAAGAAGAAAAAAGCCTTAACAAATCCAAATGATTCTCCTTAGGCAAATGAAAAAGAGTATAAACACAGATGATTCCATCAACCTGAAACTCCCTATCCTTCAGACTCAACAGATCCCTAACAAAATAGGCGCCCCTAGGACAGTTCTTCCTTGCTAATTGAATCTGAGTTTCAGAAATATCTATACCAGTCACCAAATGACCCTTTTTTATCAAATAATCATCAACAGGAACACCAGCCCCACAACCAACATCTAGCACCATCGCTTGCCTAGGCAAAACCCCTTCAAACCTCCTCACATAAACATCACTACGCAACTGACCTCTTTCACCAAAATACCTACTAGCCATCTGGTTATAAGCCTTGCGATTGAGCTGAGAAAATTTATTATCTACTGGCATCTACCTTCATATTTTAATACAAAGAACAATAAAAAATGGGAGCCTTTCTTAAAAAAGAAAAACTCCCATTAAAACACAAATTTAAAAAAACTAATCTTCAATCACCAACTCACTCAAATGCTTAACCCCACTAATATTTCTTCTAAGCTCAGCCACCAATGGATTACCGGCCACATCCCTTTGATCCATGATAAAAATTGTTTCACCAGCCTGAGCTTGCAGAGAATTATGTCCTCCGCCAATAATATTGCGAGCAATCTGAACATTCCAATTTACCAAAGTACGCAAAAGCATTTCTCTCTCATCATCTTGATTACCTCTAACTGTCAAAAAATTCTCAATCAAATTAACAGGCAAAGAAACTTGAAAAGCAAGAGCCTTACTACTCATCAACTTACTACGCTTAGCAGGATCAACCACAGCCTCATCACCACTAAAATCAATAGCAACAGCAATAGAAGCATGATGAGCCTCCATTTGCTTATAAATACTTTGTTTACCATCCTCACCCAACTCCTTAACCAAAAGATCTTCAACATTTAATCCTGGAGCCAAATATTCAGCAATAGCAGCGTGAGAAGCTGCGCAAGCACCACAGTGTTCATGAACTTGATTGTTCAACGAACCAAGATCATCCTCTAATCTCTCATCTATACAATGCAATGAATAACCACTTTCTTTAGTAAAACGATAAAAATCACCCATAATTCTAAGCTCTGCCAAAGTAAAACTTATCCCAGCAATATTAATAGTTTCACCATTCTTTTCTGCAGCACTCTCAATTGAACGCCAAATCTCAGAATCAGGACTACCAAATGTTAATGGCAAACCACCACCAGCCACAAACACCAATTGACCCTCAATATCCTGGAGCCACTCTTGTGGCTTCGTCGCTATTTCCTCCCATTGTTGATGAATAACAGCAGCCTCTTTTGATAAGGTATTTTTCATATCATATCCTTGTCTTGCTTCTTCTAACATTTTAATATTACTCTCCACACATATATTTTTTAAAGAAAAACAATTCTACTTAATTAAGTAGAATTTTCAAATATTTAAAAACCAGACATATTTATATATAATACCAAAACACCTCCAACTAAAGTCAGAGGTGTTTTTTTATTCTATGGACTACTAAAATTCTTTAACGACCGCGGTGCATACCCATTCCCTCACCTCTTCCATAGCCTAAACCCATTTCACCTAAAAAACTCAGATCAATACCATTTGATTCAGCCCAAGTTTTTAATTCAGCTTGATGAGCTTCTCTTTGTTGTCTCTCAGACTCAAATTGACTTCTAAGCTCTTCTCTCTTAGCTAAAATCAAAGCCTTTTGATCCTCAGAAATGATTTTATCTTCAACAGCCTTAGATAATCTTGCTGAAAAAGCTTCTTCCCTTTGTTGCCTTCCATCATTCATTACTTCGTCTAAAGCACTTTGTACATCAGATTCACTTTTTCCAAGCTTCTCAGCCAAATCCTGTGCCATGTTCTGATGATTGTCACTGCCTCTAAAAAATGCCTGAGCTTGAGAAGTTGACAGAAGCACTCCTGTTCCCACCACCAACGCACCCAAAGCGGCAATTGTTGTTTTACGATTCATAGATTCTTCCTTTCATGAAGAAATTTATACTAAGAAGAATATATAAAATGTTGTTGAGAAAACTTTGAGAATGACACTCAAACTAAGGGAAAAAATAGAGTAAAAATTGATCCTTTTTCTGAAGAAGAAACCTTTATCTGACCACCCTGTTGTTGAACAATTGCCTGAGCAACTGACAGCCCTAATCCATGCCCAGACTTTTCTTGATTAGTTCTTGACTGATCAACCCGATAAAAACGATCAAAAATATATGGCAAATCTTCATTAGAAATTCCATTACCCTGATCTTTTACAGTAATAAAAACATTCTTATTATCCTTATTAGCCTCAACCACAATCTTGGTTTTAGCAGAAGAATATTTAACAGCATTATCCAATAAAACTAATAGCACCTCCACCAATGCATTTTCATTACTAGACATTTCCAAGTTCTTTTCAATATTCAATTGAATGGAAATTTCTTTTTTCTTTGCTAGAGAAGAAATATGCCTTACTGCTCTATTAGCAATCTTATTAACCCTAAATTTTGCAGTACCAAACTCAAAAGAACCTTCATCTGTCCTAGCTAGAGACAATAAATTTTCTGATAAAGAAATCAAACTTTTTAGATCCTCTAAATTTGCTTGTAAAATATTTCTTGCTTCTTTAGGAAGTTTTTTATCTAAAAGCTGCACCTCCAAAGATGCTCTCATAGAAGTTAATGGTGTCTTAAGCTCATGAGCAGCGTCACTCACAAACCTCCTTTGTTTTAACAAAGATATCTGGATTGGCTTTAAGGTTTTACCAGCCAAAAAATAACTAGCAGAAGCGCTTAAAACAAAAACCAAAGTATTAATAATAATAAATTGATTTTTTAAAAATCTTTGTACCTCAATAAAATCTTCATCCAATACCTGCAAGCGTCTTGGAACATGATTGGGATTGCCAATCGGCTGATTATTATTTTGAAAACGCAACTCTATCTGTTCATACTGAAATTGAATCATACTAATAGTTCTTAAATAATATGCACCAGTAAAAAACAAACTAACCATCATAATGATGGTTGTATACCAAATTGTTAAGCGAATTTTTGCAGCCAAAAATTGTTTCATTATCTTTTCTTTTCAGAAATTCCAAACCTATAACCAAAACCTCTGCTTGTATTAATTAATGGTTTTTCTTTAGGAAAATCCTTATCAATTTTATTACGCAAATACCCTAAATAAACTTGTGCTGTATTAGGAAGAATATCACTTTCAAAACTCCAAACCCTCTCTGTAAGTTGTTCTTTAGTAAATACTTGTCCTTTGTTGCGTAATAAAAATTCTAATAAAGAAAACTCTTTTTTAGAAAGACTCACTAACTGACCAGTCCTTGAAACTTCATATGTCTTTGTATTTAAAGTAAGAGAATCTTCAGATAGCAAACTACTATTTTCAACCTGACTTGGTCTTCTGGCTAATGCCCTGACCCTAGCCAGCAATTCAATAAAAGAAAATGGTTTACCCAAATAATCATCAGCTCCATTATCCAGGCCCTCAACGCGATCAACAACTTCTGTCTTTGCAGTCAACATCAGTATTGGAGTATGATTTTTTTCTTTACGTAGTTGTTGGCAAATATATAAGCCATCAAATCCTGGCAGCATCCTGTCCAAGACAATCACATCATATTTTTCATTTAAAGCAAAATCCAAACCAGTCTGGCCATCATAAGCAACATCTACCACTAGAGACTTCAACTCAAAACCTTTGCGGATGGAATCTGCAATTCTTTTTTCATCTTCGATAACAAGAATCTTCATATCAATCTTTTATTATAAATGCCAATCTTGAGAAATACTTGAGAAAAAAATCAAAGCTTAATCTTTAATAAATAAGGAAAATCTTTCTCCATATTTAATTGTCTAAAACAATTAGCAGCATGCTCAATTTCCAATGGGCTACCATAATCAATAAGCCCTAGATTATGCTGAGCAATTTGCTGAAGTCTCTCTAAAATAAAAAAATATTCAGCAATAACCTCGGCGCTCATCTCCTCTGTCATGGAAAAATTCTCCCAAACCTTTATTGCTTGCTCTTTTTGTGCTTTAGTAAGTCTTTGCCATGAGGTTAGCGGCAAATGGGGATCATTTATTTCTACTTTTTCCCAAATAAAATATGTAGTTTTATCTTTTTCTTTTGACTGATAACCATCTGAACTATATGCCCTTGGATCAATCAACCAAGTATAGTGATATTCTCTTGAATGATTTTCCAACCCAGGAAAACTAGGTACATAATTTGACTCTTCATCAACAACATGTTTAATTACTTCCATATCAATACGAAAAAACGGATAACGCGGTATTAAAGATATGTCTTCATTTTGAATAGCAAAAATTTCTGGCAACTCCTCTTTTAAACCCCTCAATAAAGCAGCATTATATCCCTCAATCTTCACTTCCAATTTTTCTCTGAATGAAGCTCCACCAAGTTTGCGACGACGCTCGCGACCATCATTAAAAACTTGTTTTTCTTCCCTAAGCAAAAAAGTCTCTCCGTCTTCATTTTGAGTATAGAGATAAGCACCAACTTGCTCGATACGACGAACTAATTTTCCCTCACTAGTAACATATAATTCTGCATCACCTTTTTGTATTTCTAAAAAAAGTCTTTCAATTGGCTTAGAACCAGAGGTAATACCCCATTGAGAAAAATCAATTCCATATTGAGTTAAACAAGCTTTCAGATCTTCTAAAGTATTAATTGTGGGAGCAAATTCTCCAACCTCCTTATGATCTCCTTGTAATAATTCAGTTGCTACCATATGTTAATTCTAATCTAATTACTTCAAATATTCAGCCAAATCCCATTGAGCCAAACCCTTTTCCTCAAACAAACGCTGCATCTCAATATTCCAATCTTTTAAAGATAATTCTTGTCTTTTACTAAGAATTGGATGTTCAGAAGGAATTAAAATATTTCCATTTTGAGAAAAACGCTCTCTTAATTTTTCTAATTTTAGTTCAGATGGAAACAGGATAATTGCTCTAGTTGAAAAATCATTTTTCCTAGGACAAGTCAAATATTTATTAATCTGATCAAAATCAGCGGTTCTATTTTTCCCATCCCAAATACTATCACCACGGCGATTAGCTACATCAGAATAAATTACTTTATCAGCAGACATTCCATGCAATATCTCAATATGTTTTCCAGGAGATAAATTATTTAGTCCCAATTCAGGAACAACTACATCACGAATAAAAAAATTATCCAAAGAAATAAGAACTATCCCGCCCAATTTTATTAAATCAGTCACAAAACTAGCATCAGAAAAATTAGTTAAAACCAATCCATCTAAACCAAATCTTCTAGCCAAAGAAATAATATATTGATGATATGCTTCACCAGATTCATAATGGAAAGAAGGCAAACCCTTTTTGAAGTCACCATTAACAATATCACCAGAATCATTTAAATGACTCAAAACACCAGTTAGATAAAAATCAGCCTGAGTTAAAGCTTCATTGCCAAAACCAAAAGTTCTTTTTCCAAGCAAAATATTAATGGCAACCATTGCTGCAGTAGGCAAACAATTAATTCTGGCCAACATATCATCTGGAGTTTCTTTTAACTTTTGTAAGCCACGACTCTCCAATAATTTAATATCAAGATCGGCGACAACTTTACCAAAATCATCCTTTGCTTCAAACTGACAAATATATAGAGATGGGTCTAAAAATCTTCCAACAAATTCATTTGTGTAAACTAATTCTGTTGGCAGATCCTCTTTAATCATAGTTTTCTAGCTTCTCTTAAAAAATTTATCAGGACTTTTCTCAACTTCTCTAGCAAAAAATAGTGCTAACTCAAAATTCTCCTGCTCCGCTGCTGGCATCTTAGACATAAAAACAGGCCTACCAGCCAACAAAAGTTCTTTGGAACCAGCTCTATCATTTTCCCAAGCAATATAACGCAAAGCTAGTCTGAATAAATCACCACTAATACTAAGAGGCAATTCAATATATGAACCATCTTTGAAACTAACTCTCTCATGCTCCTTACTTCTATCTAAATCTGCCAATAATTTTCTTCCAGCCCCTAGGGTTAATTCTAAAGATAAAAATATATCTGTTGATCCAGATGAAATAGGTAATTCTTTTCCAACCTGATCATGGGTATAAACCATGGCCCGATAACCCTGCTCGTCTGGTCTAGTTCCATTGGTTGATAAAACAGTGACTTTCCAAGGAACCATATAATGATATTTTCCAGTTTCCTGAAGATTAGTAAGTGCCTCTATTGGCCTAACTCTACCGGAATTAAAAAGAAATTTTTCTGGTTTTTCTTGAGCTGAATTCATAGAACTATATTATATCCCATATTTCAAATTATATGTTCAAAATATTACTTATTACCTCAATAAACTTTTTATTTATCTTTCTAGTCCTAGGACTCACTCTAACAAAATCATTACCCAAAACTGGAAAAGCCGTACCATTCACCACTGAAACATTTAAATCAGCTAATTTTTCAACAAAATCATTAGAAGAAAGAAATAATGGTGTAACTTTTACCAATAAATTATTTGCCTCAGAATCAACAACCTCAAAGCTCATTTTTTTTAATTCTCTTGTTAAAAAACATCTTTCTTTAACCATAAATTTTCTTGTTTTATTCATAAACACTTGGTCATTTAAAGCAGCTATCACTGCTTTCTGAGCAAATTTGTTAACCGCAAAAGGCTGGGCTATCATCTGCAACAAATTAACTCCTTGTGGGTTAGCAACACAAAAGCCAACTCTCAGACCAGCTAAGCCAAAACCTTTAGAAAAAGTTCTTAAAACAATTAGATTATCAAAATTAGCTACTTCACTAATTACCGATTCACCACCAAATTCGATATTAGCCTCATCTACTATTACAAAGGCTTTGGTATTTTTAACTAATTGCAAAATATCTTTTTTAGCTAACAATTTACCAGTTGGATTATTGGGGTTACAAAGAAATATTATTTTTGTCTCCTTAGATATTTTTTCTTTTATATCAATTAAATCTATAGAAAAATCACTCGTCATTGGTGATTGAATAACAATTCCACCAGCCAAAGCCACTGACTTCTCAAACATTGGAAAAGTTAGAACTGGAACAATAGCTTCTTCTCCTTTTGACATAAGAACTCTAGGTAAAAGCTGAATCAACGACTCAGAACCATTGCTAATAAAAAAGTTTTTTAAAGAAAGCTTAAATCTTTGAGCCAAATCAACCCTGATTAGATTACTATCTGGATCTGGGTAATCAAAACAATCTATTTGAGTTATTTCTTTCATAACCCTAATTACTTCTAAAGAGCAACCAAGTGGATTTTCACTCAAAGAAAGATCAATAGCTTGTTTGTTGCCAAAAGCATAAAGAGTTCTAAAACTAGCTGGAGGGAGAATAAGGTTTTTCATATTTTTCCACAAAAAAACCTCCCTTAGGGAGGTTAAATAATCTTGAAAATGGTTTTAAACTTTATGCCACCACAAAACTACCTAGCTCCCGAGGAGAGGTATACCACCAATGATATTGGACGGTAGTTTGGCTACACATAATATTCAGTATTATATCCCAAATACTTGATGTTACAATGTTTACCTATGGCAAATAATAATATTGGATTCAAACAAACAATTGAATGGTACGAAGCACACGCTGAAGAATATGCACAAAAGGTAGCAGACAAACGCGATAGCTTCTTACTTGATAGATTTACAAAGAAACTCCCAGCTAAAGCCAAAATTTTAGATGCTGGTTGTGGAGCTGGAAGAGACTGCATGGCTTTGGCTGAAAAAGGTTTAATACCAACTGGCTTAGACCTTGCTGGTAACTTAATCAAACTGGCTAAAAAACACCAGCCAAAACTAAATTTTATCAAAGGCAATTTTCTAGATCTGCCATTCCCAGACAATAGCTTTGATGGTGTTTGGGCCAATGCTTCCTTGGTTCATTTGGAAACAATTAAAGAAGTTAAACAAGCCTTAAAAGAATTTAGAAGAGTAATGAAACATAATGGCATTGCCCATATCTTTGTCAAACAACAACCTGGCGAGAAAAAAACAGAAGTTGTTGCTCACGGTCATTCTGATGATGTAGCTCTATTCTTCCGTTGGTTTACCAAAGCAGAATTAAAGAAACTCTTACAAGAATCTGGTTTTACAATTTTAAGCATTGAAGATAATTATTCCAGAAAAGGTGGACGCAAAAACATCAAATGGATTGCGGCCCTAGTACAGAAGTAGTCTTTAAAAAATTAAATAACTAATCTAGCAAATATTGGTAAGTGATCAGAAACATCTGTTTCAATTATTTTTATTTCTTCTACCACAATGTTTTTTGTGCCAAAAATATAATCAAGTCTCCAGTTGAGCTCATTTTCTGCAAAACCATCTTTATCAAAAGGCTTGGTGGTCCAAGTTTTCTCAGAAAAATCTGGACCAAGATGTTTTAAATTATTTAAATTATTTATTGAATTTATCAAAAAAGAATCTGGAGCAGCATTGAGATCTCCTGTAAAAATAAAGCTTTGTTTTTTCTTTTTCAAAATTTCTAATAAATTATTTGCTTCATTCTTTCGCTGTTCAGTCATTTCAAAAAAAGGCGTATAAGACAAATGAGTTGTGCTAAAAATAATTCGTTTCCCTTCTTTTTCAACTGTTAGTTCAACATAAACCCTACCTTCTTCAGCTGCATTAACAGGATTAGTTTTGGGTGGTTGAATATATTCGAATCTCTTATTTACAATTGGTAGTTTGGAAAAAATAGCATTACCCTGAGTTTCTTTTTCTGGTCTATTTGTCCAACTTTCTGAAACTTGAAAAAAATATTTATAGCTCAATTTATCAGCAATATATTTTGCAGTATCCAATGGAGGTTGAAGTTTTGAATGCTGAATAAATTCCTGAGCACAAATTACATCAGGATTTAATTCTTTGATTAATTGAATAATTTTATCAGGGTCCTCTTTGTACCAAACATTCCATTGTAAAAGCGATATTTGCATAATTTATATTTTAACAAAACTAAAAAAACTAATTTTCTCTTCACTCAACACACTTATCATAGCAAAATTTACTCATCAATAACTGAAGTACTTATCTCTGGAAGTTGTAAAATATCAGCAAACATCTCATCCAAATACTCTCCTGTATGAGGATTTATTGCATTATGCAATTCATTTTTAACTGTTTGCAACATTTCATTTGCCTCCACTGTTAAACCAGCATCTCGCAAATGCTCTAAAGCCTGCCTAACAAATAACATATTTATTCTCCCAGAAGTACCTGGACTATCAAAAAAGGTGCCACAGCTAATCATTGCTGCCATAGCTGATGCCTTGGCAGCCAATAAAGAAGTTTCTGGATCACTACTACCACCTTGATACATAAAAATATGTTCAAAATCATCAATTAACTTACTATTATAGTCATCTACTTCCATACTTATTATTCTCGTCATAACCTCATTTAACTGACTTACTGCACTAGAAAAATTTGCTTTCCAACTACCATTGAAACCAGCATCACAAGGACAAGCACCATGCCACCTTATCAAATCTCCATGAGGACAACTCCAAGCTGTTCTTTCCCGTAAATTACCTTCCAAAAAATCTCCTTCACCCCAGACACTCATTGCCTCATTAATACCCAACATTGCTACTCCAGCTTCTGGCAAAGCAGTCTCCATTAAATATCTCAAAAACATATCACCAAATTTAAAATGATGACCAAAAGTTTCTCCGTCCGTAAAAGCTATCATTGGCAAAGTGGCTGGTAAATTATCTAGTCTAGGAAATATCACTTCATCTGCAAACTGATTTGCATTTTCTTTTTTATGGTGAGCTAAAGCAGAAGAAACTGGTCGATCAAAAGCTAATAATAAAAACTGCTTACCATTGGGAAGAGGAATTTTCACTGGCCGATCATCAATCTCTTTATTGGGAACATCGATTTGTTCAGGAGCACATATTACTCCGATATAACCAAATTCAGAAAGAACTTCTAATGTTTCCATATCCAAAGCCGTCTCTGGTGCCCAAAACCATTGTGGCAATTGCCCTGCTTGTTCAGCAAATAATTTTGCTCCAGCACCAATTAAAATCTGTTTGTCTCCATAAGAAAGATCTGGCAACAATACATGAAGATAGGGATCTCCAACTCCTCTTTCTTTCAAAGCTGATTCTAAATCAGGCAAAGATTCTGGAGATATATTTTCCATTTCTTTACGCATAGTCGCAAAGAAATCAAATGAAGAAAGCTCTAATAAGCCAGCTTGAATCTGTGGAACATAGCTTTCTCCAGCAATTACTCTATTCCAATCAACACCATATGGATCTGTCTGAATAGATTTAACCCGTTCGTGAGCTCCTTTTCTAGGAGGTTGATAAAAGTGCTCACCGAGAATCATGAAACGTTCTTGATTGTATCGAGCCATCAAAAATCAAGCATATATTTATTTGAAACAATTTAAAAGAGGTTAATGCTTTAAAGCTTCTCTTTGTTCAATGCTGTGAAAAATTAAGATCACCAAAATCAAAGGAAAAAATGCCATTAAAGCAGTTTTATGTGAACCAAAATTATCCAAAGCAAAACCAATAGCTGGAAACAATACAATAGAAATAATATTGCGCACAAGACTCTCCAAAGAACCAAGAGTAGCACGCATATTCTTTTGATAAAAATATTGTTTGAATGGACTCATGATTGGAGAAATTAATGAACTAAATGAGAAATAAACTACAAAAAATATTAAACCAGCAATAGGACCAGAAACAACAAATAAAGATGTTAAAACTAATAATCTAGCAACCATCATGATTTCCAAATATTTTTTTTCTGAAGAAAATTTCTTACTAAAATATTTAGGTACCAAACTAAAAACTGCCCCCATCAAAGAACCCAAGGCAACCATAATAGGTAAATTTCTTACATCCAATTTAAGATCCAATAAAAATGATTGATAAACTACATCTGAAAAAAATAGGTTTACCACTTCACTAAAAATACCAACAAATAATAATTTTTTAACAACTGGATGAGAACTTGTATATTTAATTGCTTGTTTAGAAATTTTAACTGTATCAGCAAAATTCTTTTTTAAAGAAAAAGTAACTTTTCTGGTTTTTTCTTTCAAACCAGAAAGAATCATGGCACCAACAAAATAACCCACACAACCAGTTAACCACAAAAAATCTAAACCCTGGTGACTCTGACCAAAAACAAAATATTGAGTAGTAGCACCAACTAAGTACAAAAAGATAATTGCATTTAAATTTGAAAAAGCAGTAGCAAATTGATAAACAAACTCAAAGGTTGAATAAAACTTATTAATCAAATCTTCTCTTTTAGCTTTTTTGGCAATGTCGTAAGGTAAAGACTCAAAAGCTCCAGAACTAAATGTATAAGCAATTCCCTTTAAACTAAAAAGAAACCACATCATCCAAGGCTCAGTAATAAAGAAAAATAAGCCAAAAATTAAAGACTGCATCAACCAACTAACTTGAACAGATTTTCTTTTGCCATATAAATCTGCAAAAACTCCAGTTGGAATTTCTGCGATTAATAAAAATAATGATTGCAAAGACAAACCAATACCAACCTGAGTTGCTGAAAAACCTTTGGCAAAAAAGAAGGCCATAATAACCATATCAATATCTGGAATAGAAACACCTGTTCCTAAACCTAAATAAATAGGGTTAAAAAGCTGCCATTCTTTTTGCTTAAAATAATTTTTTAGCTTCTTAAACATAAGATTCTTATCTTACACAAATTCGAGCAAAATGAATAATCATTTCCATTTCTTCAGTAAGCTCTAAGCCTTCTCTAGTTTTAACAGCAAATCTATCATCTTCGGCAACAATTGAAATAATTTCTAAAGTAGCAGTAGTGAAAAACTCACAACCAACTCCATTTACTAAGTATTCCAAAATATCCCAAAGTCTAATATTTCTCTTATCCCATTCCAAATCTTGGCCAGCCAAAAAATCTTCCTCTGCTAAAGCTAAAACATCTCTAGCTCCTTCACTTAATTGACCTGATTTGTTTTTTAACTGATAAATAATCAGCATGGCTGCAGCGCAACTAGCGGTATCAGTTGTGAGCATATGACCACATACATGATAAAGCAAATCGCAGTTACATTCCTCTGCTTGTTCTTCTGTTTCTAGAAGATGTTTTGGTTTTTTTTCGTCAGACATAATATCCTTTATTATTCTTTTTCTTGCTCATTAATAAAAAGTGCTACAGCACAGCTATCAGAATCAGCCGCTAAAGCCTGGGCACATAATTTTTCTAGTTCATTTAATTGAGAAGTTTGAATTCCTTCGTTTAATTCTTCGTCAGTAACATAAGTTGGAAAACTCATTGGTTCAGTTAGCATGAATCTTTCAGTATGAGTACTTTCGATTGGTTGAAAAATTTCTTCTGGACTTTGCAAATCTTTAAGCATTGCCTGCAAAATCTGCATCGGACCTTCATGAGTAGAAACAACAACCTTCATTGATCTACCAGTCTCCTGATAAAACTGATTAACTGTTTCTAGTAAATCAATCATAAAAGACAAAGCTTTGAGATGTACAAATGAGAAATTTTCACCACCAGCTATGGCATTAGAAAATGAATGCAAAACTTCTTCACCATATTCACTAGCTTTGTGTCCAACTCCAACTCCGAATGAACGCTCATTTAAACGCCAATCTCTAACAATAGCTGAAACTGGGAACGGCTCACCAATTGACCATAAAGCAACATCAATAGTTGCTAACGAAGAAGTTCTACCTGATGAAATTACTAAATCTGGAGCAGTAGTATCCCAAAGCTGAGTAGCAATATCATATGAACGTTGAGCACTTCTCTTGGCAATAGTGTCGTCAAGAATTCCATCGTTGGTATTAATTACACCAGGAAGTTTGCCAGCTCTTTGAGGAGTACTGTCGCCATTGCGAACTAAAAGCAAGTCCAAACCTGCTCCATAATTCCAATTAGCTAATAATTCTTGATAACGAGTTCTAAGTTCATCAATACTTGGAATTAGTTCAAGAATTTCTGCTTTTTCTGGATTACTAGCAGTAACAAAACTTGGTTCAGAAACTAATCTACCCAACTTACTAGGATCTCTTTGATTAACCCTATCTTTAACATATCCAGCTTGAGTTTCTTCATCCGCATTTTGAGCAGAAACAGAAACATCCTGAGTTAAACGATTGGTTTCCCAAAGTTTGAGAGCTCTTTTTTGATCTTCAGTTGGTTGATAATCTGGTTTTTCAACTGTATGAGCACTCATAATACTTTCTACTTCGATACCATTTGGAAAAGAAAGTACACCAGTAGCATTAATAATAGGAGTAACCTCAGTTTGAAAATATCTAGTACCATATTCTTGTGCCCAATAAAGCAAACCTGAAGTAAAAATTAAACGAGTGCCTGGTTTTAATTTGGCATCTTTATAAACTTCATGTTCAAGTAAAACTTTCTCTAGATCTTCACGCCAATTACGAGCTAATTTTTCGATTTCAGCTGGAAATGATTCCACACGACGAGCATCACCTGCTACATCATCAGCTTTAATACCTTCTATTTGAGCATTGAGTTGAGCACCATTAAAATCATCCCAGCCATCTATTTCAACCCACATGGGACTCATACCAGCAACTGGACCACTACCCCATACTTTGCCAGCTGGAGAAACATCTCTATTAGAAATGTCTTGATAAACTCCGGCGTGAGTGATTTTTATTCCACCATCTTCGGTAACTACAGCCATAATAGCTGTTTCACCTTCAATAGCGTATTTAACACCATGCAAAAGCTCTAAGTCGTTAAGATCTAGTCTTCCTTTTGAATTTGGTACTAATGACCAATCTGGAGGAAGTGGATCTTCATAATAGGTACCATCTGGAAGAGTTGTAGGAGCTGAATTCCATTTCAAAGTAAAAACATGATCTGGAGTCCATTCACTAAGAGGCATGACTTCTTTGATCTCGCCATCTTTTGCCACTGCAGCTACTAAGCCTTTTTGTCGCAACTCTGCTTCAAAAGCTCTTTTTTCTTCTTTGTTTGTCCAATCTACTCTTTCGAGAGAAAGATCAAATTCTTGACGTAATCTACTTATTTTTTCTGCCATATTATTTGCCCAATTTTTCAGCGTTTAAATTTGTAAAGTAGGTAAAATAATCACCATCCAAAGGAGCATTGGTAGGAACAAAAGTTTCCTCAGTTCTAGCCACAGTCTTTCCAGGAATAACTGTCTCAACAACTTTATTTTCAGCTAACTTCATTACACTTCTGGCAGTGAAACTTGGCATAATAGCTGGATCGATTGATCTAGCACCATCATCTTCAAGTAAAATTTGACCTGTTGATAATAAAAATGGCTTGCCTTCAACAATTCCTAGTTTGGCTAATTTTTCTGGAGAATAATTACCAACCCATTTGCCTAAGCGTTCACCCCAAAGCTTTAAAGAATTAACTTGAGCATTTGGAGTATGTAAAGCAACTTCACCTGTTTGGTCATAAACCCAATATTCCATTTCGATTTCGGCAATTTCTGACCAATCATTTACTTGAACCCAAGTAGTAGATAAACCAGAAGATCCTCCATTTTCAATACCACTAGTCCATGTTTTATATGTTCTGCCGGTATCATCTAAACGAGGAGTTCTATCACCAAAATCAACCAAGGTACCAATATATAAAGGCTTCATTACTCCATTTTCTAGAACACCAACCACAGCTGCCTCAGCCTCTAAAACGTATTGTTTTTGACCCTCAATCATACAAAGAGCTTCTGTTGAAGCAGTATCGTGAGCTTTTGGCAAAGGCTCGATATGAGGATTTGGTTTTGAAGTAGCAATATTAAAATGCATTAAATATCCATGCTCTGGCAAAAATTCACCTCGAGTTTGATATTGCAAAGAATCATCACTACCTACCACCAAAACTATATCTAATGGCTTAAGCAACTCTTCTAATCTGCGATGTAAATCTGGTCTAGAAAATAGTTGAGTAGCTTTTAAATGAGATAAATCAATTTCTTTGGAAATTAAATCTATTCCAGATAATTTTTCATCTTTTTCTAGAAATTCTAAATCGATAATGATTGTTTCTTTCATATAATCGTTCCTTTTAAGAATTCTTTAATGAGTTCCTGAGGCGACTCTTTGAGCGTGAACAGCCATTGTGTCGCTAGAATTTTGTAATGAACCAACTACGTTTACGTACTCTGGCAATCTCATTCCATCTCTGTGTCTATCAACATCGTGGAGAGTACCAATAATACGACCACCTGGTTTAACTAACCTACTGGCTTCCTCAAAAATCTTACAAACTTGATGTCCACCTTCACAACAATCAGCAGCTGATGTTTGAACAACTACCATGTCATAAAGTGGTTCTTCATAAAATTCACCAATTGGAATATTACCCAAGTCTTCAACGTTGCGGAAACGAACGTTCATAGCACGCATACCATTTAGAGCCTGCATGATGAAAGCTTGCTTACCTCTACCATGACTCATGATGTCAATACGACGAAGTGGATTTTTACCATCCTTGGCATTAGCAGCAGATAAAATATTTGCTTCTTTATGACAACCAATGAATAAAACTCTTTGACGAGGATTTTCTCTTAGTTCGGCTAGAGCTTCAGCAATATTAGAGTCAGGAGTATGATCTTGTTTTCTCCATTCCTCATACTTTTCTTGGAAGAGAGATTCTACTTTATTCCAATCTAAAGATAGAACTTCAGCAGTATCTCTAATTCCTAAGGCACCTAAAACAAAAGCTTTTAATGGATAAAAGGTATTGTGACCAGCATCAGTCACTAAACTATAATCTCCAACCCAACTATTTACTTTAGCTTGAGCTGCAATTACTGATCCCTCTCCAACATACATAGTTCTATAAAGAACTTTGGCTTCTTTAGCTACCCAAGCCCAATCACCAATAGTGACACCTGGGAAACTAGTATATTGACGGACACGAGCAAGTTGAGAAGGTAGATCGGCTGGATGTTCTTGAGTAATAAAGTAGGCTTTTTGACCAACCCAAGCATTATCACCAATTTTTAAAGTTTCACCACCTTGTACGTTAAAGGCACCGCCAATACGAGCATAGCGACCAATAGAAACTCTAGGAATAGCACTCATTGGACCCATTGAAGAATCCATTTCTGGATGAGCAGAAGTGTTGTAACCAGAACTCTGAAAATGAGTAGGAAGAATAGCTTCAAAACCACGGCCAACATCAGTTGGAAGCATTTGTGAGCCACCTCTTAGCATATCAAAACTTAATGGATTGCCACTTGGACTAATTGTTTTTCCAGATTCTTCCAAAGGATGGACATGTAAAATAGGACCAGTAGTATCAATATAAAAATGTTCTTCTGGTAAGTTAAAAGCTGCTCTGAGTTCTCCGAGTTTTTCTTTCCAAAGAGCTGCCATGGCAATTTCATCGGTAAAGGTTTTAGCTTTGCTACCAATTTTCTTTAAATCAGCACAGATCATGGCCCAAGCATAGGCTGGGGTCATGTCACCCAAATGCAAAGCACCTTGAACAAACATTGCTACTTCAGCATCAAATGGACGAGTGTATTCTGCCGGTTGATGCTCTTCAAAAACTACTGGTCTAGTAAGACCAAGTTCTTGAGCTAATTTCATTTGGTTGGAGGGATCACGGTCGATAATTTGACCCGCAGGATTAATAGCCAGGACTTCACCTTGGCCTAATCGTCTATGAACTTCTTCTGTGTGTTCTGCCTTTTTTGCCATAATTCTCTCTTTTCTCCCCAATTAGTAATATTTGAGCAGTGCGAGAAGAAAAAAAAGGATTATAGTCCTTTCATAATGAATTGTCAATACTTTATATAGGATATATATATTATCAATACCAGATCTGAAAAAAACATAAAAATAAATTATTACAAGATCTTTGAAAGACTAATAGTAATGTTTTTATTAAAATATAAGTCTATCAATTATTTGTAAATAACAAAATAAAGGCCCATAATGAGAGTGTTAAATGTTTTCTACAGTAGCGTTCGCACTCGCTTATGGAATCATCTAACAAAATCCCTGCCTCATGGCAAGAAAGGAGACCATCATTGGAAAACTTCATTTGTCACCAATCTTTGCTTCTTGGTAATCCAAAACAAATCAATTCAGCATGCATGGGAGAGAACACAACGCCTCCCCCTATTTTCATATAACTCAACTATTTATTATTTTTTCCCAACTATATTTTTCATTACCAAAATGCCCATAAACAGCAGTCTGCTTATAAATTGGTTGTTTTAAATTTAAATAATTAATTGTTCCAGCCACAGACAAATCAATTAGTTCTTTGGCAAATTTTTCTATTTTTTTATCACTAACTTTGGCTGTGCCAAAAGTCTCTATCTCCAACATAACTGGTTTTTGTGCTCCAATAAAATATGCCAAACGTACTTCAGCTTTTTTAGCTAAATTATTTCCAACAATATTTTTAGCAATAAACCTAGCTGCATAAGCACCAGATCTATCAACTTTACTAGGATCTTTACCAGAAAATGCTCCCCCACCTACCCTGGCAAAACCACCATATGTATCTACCACTATTTTTCTTCCAGTTACTCCAGTATCTGAGGCTGGACCACCTATATACCAAGCCCCAGTACCATTAACTACTAATTGATTTTTATTAATTGAAAAACCATAAAATTCTAATACTGGCAAAACTACTTGTTGATATAAATCATTTTTTACATCTACAAGTTTCATACTCTTTTGGTGCGGTACAGCCAAAACTACTTGGACAATACCAACTGGTTTATCATTTTCATATTGAACACTAACTTGAGTTTTTCCATCTGGCCTAAGATATGAAAGTTGCTTACTTTCTCTAACACAATCTATTTTTTCAGCCAATTTATGTGCTAACTCTATTGGAAGTGGCATAAGATTTTTTGTGTCCTGACAAGCATAGCCAAACATCATTCCCTGATCTCCAGCTCCAGCACTATCAACTCCTATGGCAATTTCTGGAGACTGATTGTGAATATAGACATTTATTGGAGATAAATTAGTAAAACCAAGGAACCACTTAGTAAATCCAAGTCTCTTGATTTCTTCTCTGGCAATTAATTCATAATTTGGTTTTTCACCAAGACAAGTAACTTCTCCAGCCATCACCACTTGATTTGCTGTTACTAGGGTTTCTACAGCAACCCTTCCATTAGGATCCTGCTTAAGAACAGCATCAACTACTGCATCAGATATTTGATCACAGATCTTATCAGGGTGACCAGCACAGACTGATTCTGAAGTAAAAATATATGATTGTGGCATAAAAAAAACTCCTCTCAATAATTAAGGAGGAGTTACTTATTTTTTTTGCCTATTTCGGCCACATCATTCCCCCTTAAGCGAACTAGCACCGTATCCTTTGCCAAAAGGCTCGGTTGCTGGACAATGTATAAACATTGCCACTCTTGATGTTGAGAAAAATTATATCAGACTAATATTTATTTGCACAGCTTAGTGCTGAAGAACGTTATGAATTTTTGCTTTAACCTGCTCGATTAAACTAGGATCTTTGAGATATCTGGCTGCAAATATAGCTGTCAAAATTAAGGTAATTGCTCCAAATAAATATGGTGACTGAGCACCAAGCTCTGCATAAATAATAGTACCGACAATAGGACCAATCATACGAGCAATACTACCAACAGATTGACTAATACCCATAATGTTTCCTTGCTCATCGTCTGGTGAAAGTTTAGAAACCAAACCAGCAAGAATTGGATTAGAAATACCATTAGCAAAAGCAAGTAAGGTAATGGCAACTAATAAAAATGGAATATTACCACCAAATGCTACCAATAATAGAGATATTGCCATCATTAATATTCCTATTACTACTATCTTATTTTCTGGAATTAAACGAATTATTCTCTTGAGTAAAAATAGCTGGATAATTATTCCAACCAAACCAAGATAAGCAAAAAGATAACCATTTTGTTCTGCAGATAAATGCAGAGTATGTTCGGTAAATAAAGCAAATGTTCCTTGCAATAAAGAAAATGCTAACATCATAAAAAAGCTGATAGTGACAACTATGCCAACGTTGGGATGAGTTAAAACCTCATAGATTTCTTTAAAACTAAAAAATGCTCTTCTCTTTTTTTGAGGCAATATACCTAAAATCTTTTTTTCTTTAATTGATTCTGGCAAGTAGAAATATGTTAGAACTGTGGCTATTAATGAAACCCCAGCAGCAACATAAGCAGGGACTGAATAACCAAAACGAGACAGCAAGCCACCGGTAGCCGGACCAAGAATAAAACCCAAGCTCAATGCCGCCATTAAAAAACCCATTCCTTGGGTGCGATTCTCTTTAGAGGTAATATCTGCTACGTATGCTTGAGCAGTAGAAATGTTTCCACCAGAAGCACCATCAATAATGCGAGAAATAAATAATAGTGGTAGTGACTTGGCTAAACCCAAAAGAATAAATGAGATAGTAGTTCCGGCAAGAGAAAAAATAAGAATTGGTCTACGACCTACTTTATCTGAAAGCTCACCTAATATAGGTGCTGCCAACAACTGAAAAAGTGAGTATGTAGCAGATAATAAACCGATAGCAATAACTCCAGCACCCAAACTTTCAACATAATATGGGAGTAACGGCAAAATAATTCCAAAACCCAAAAAGTTGGTAAAAACAATTAAAAAAATAATCCACATTCTTTTATCAAGCATATGTTTCTCTAAAAATAAGTTTTCGGAAAATAATAAATCTTAGGTAAGTTGATCCGAAGACAGCATTATACAGCGTCTATATTTGTAAAAATAGTGATTAAGATTACCATTTAATTTTAATTAAATCAGATAATTCTTTTTTTGATTCTTTTGATGTTAGATCAAGACTCACTGGAGTAACTGAAATGCGTTCATTTTCCAAGGCATTAAGATCTGTGCCATTTGGATATCCCTTGGTATTGGGTGGGGAACCTATATGTCTATATTTTTCTCCTTGCTTTGCAAAGAGCTTGCCATACTTATCTCTAGCAATATCAGTAACTTCACAAGGAGTATTCATATCAGCTGCAAAAGGAATGTTGACTGAAATTAAATCAACATCATCCTTTAAATTTGCATTAATAGTAATTTCAACTAATTTGGCAGTGATCTTGGCTGGATTTTCATAAATATGATAAAAAGCTCGATCAAAATAATTAATTTCTTTATCATGATCCCAGGTTAAATGCAGTGATGATGCCAAGGCTTTTGTACCATCAATGGCTGCTTCCATTGCAGCTCCGGCAGTTCCAGAACTTAATATTCTTCCATGTCCAGCATTAAGACCAATGTTTATTCCTGAAACAACAAATTTTGGTCTACTAGGAGCTAAATCATAAAGACCAAGCTGTACGCAATCAGCTGGAGTACCACTAACTGCATATACTTCAAATTCTTCTAGTTTAACCTTATTTACTTCAAGGTCGTTGTAGCAAGTGATTGCCTTTCCCTGCCAACTTCTCTTGCGATCTGGAGCAACAGCAATTACATTAAATTTTTTTGCTAATTCCCTGAGTAAAGGATAAAAACCTATAGCTTGATATCCATCATCGTTAGTTAAAAGTATGTCGATCATAATTAAATTATAGTCTAAGTTTATTTGATAATAGTTAATAAATCAGTAAAAATTAAATTAATAATCTGTTTTTTTTGTTCATTAGTACTGTGAGTTGGAATTTCTGGAACCAACATTCTTTTTCCAGGTTTATATAGTTGTACATATTCGCTTAAACACCCCATGGCTTCTTTGAAACCAGGTTTATTAGTTGAAAAATATCCATTTACAAACTCAGTTCCAAGTTCTGGATCTTTTGGGTCATCAATTCCATTTAAAACATTAATATTAAAATCATTTAACTTTTCAACAAAAGATTGCCACTTACTATTTTCTATCTCTCCATTGTCATATAAATAAAAATCCTTATATTCAACGTCCTCATGAATAGATAAAAATGTTTTGAAATCAAATTGATTTATTATTAAAAGATTATCAATAGCTTCTTGTTCTGTTGCATTTTTTAAAAATTGACGGTTAAGATCTAAATTATTAATATTTCTTCTGGTTTTTTTCTCAACGGCAGAAGGACTTACTTTGGCTACATAAATAAAATCTGGAAGTTCTTTATAATGATTTTCAATATACTCCATAGTTGGCTCAATAACTCTCCATTCATCTCCATGTGTACCAGTATGAATAAGCAGCTCAGGATTTTCACCTTTTTGCCAATATGTAATCAGTCCAAGTTGTTTATTTTGTAGTTCCACTTTTTATGTTTCTTTCAATTTTTATAAAGCCAAACCAAAGCTTGGATCTTTCGCATAACGATAGGCAATTGATTTTACTTGATCTGTTGTGTCGGCGACTGTTGCCACCCACTTAGGCCAAATTCTAATATTTGGATTTAATCTAGAAGTTCTTCTATTAAATTCTTCCTCAGGAAATTCTCCTATTAATTTGACAATAATTCTGTTGCCTATTATCCCATCTGGAACAATGTTTTCAGTAAAACCAATTTCTCGTAATAACCTAATTAGTTCTTCAGTTTTATGATTAACTATTTCTGGATTATAAGTTTCTAACATTAATTAATTTATTCTAATAAAATATTAAATATTTTACTGCCTTAAATATTCACGATAAGCAGCTATTATTTTTGGTTGATCAAACGGTAAATCATCTAGTCTTGGATCATCTAGATCAACCCAAGCATAATCACCAACATATTTGGGATTCATTCTAACTTCTTCTGTAGTTTTTGCTTTACATGAAAAAGCAACTGTTTCATCAACTAATTTATCATCGCTGATGGGAATTCTGACTAATGGCTTAACATCTTCAATATTTAAACCAGTATCTACTTTGACTTCATCATAAACACCTTCTTCTGGTGTTTGACCAAATTTTGCAGAAGCACCAGTGCCACTAGGAAAAGCCCAACCAGGATTTCTTTTAATTCTATAAACCAATAAAATTTTACCCTCGTCATTTCTCACCACAGCAGCAATAACCTTAAATTTTTTATTTTCAGTTTCTTTATCTTTGATTTGTACAAATTTTTCCATATTTTTTAACCAGTCTTTTCTTCAATATCTTTTTCTTTTGCCTTAATCATATAACCACCAAACAAACCAACCGCCCAACGCTTTAAAAAATCCTTTACTGACATTGTTTTAGACATACCTCCATTATGATTACTGGTCTCAGGATCATCATAGGTAACTATACCATCTTTTACTCCAGTTAAAATAATTTCATGGAGAGTATTTTTGAGAAGACTGGATTCAACAAAACAAACAACAAAACAAGCAAATTGATCTTGTGTTTCTCTAGCTACTTCTTGCATCATCTTTACTAAATCAACAAAGTCACAACCCATAAATTCTTGACTGGAAAAATCTATTTCTGGAAATTGAGAAGCAAAAGATGAAGTGTTAACTAGTTTTAAAAAATTAATAAAATCATAGTCTCTTTCTCCTACAGCAATTTTTGATTTTTCTGTTTTACCAACATGAATAAGAGAAGACGAAAGCTGATGTTCAGAAATATTTACTTCATCGGTCAAACAACCTAAGAAAGTAGTTGCGTTAGCTACAGAACAAGATCTTGGTTCTTCTTGAGTAAAAATTCTTTCTGGAACTAAAATACCGTCTTCTTCCCCAATAGTTTCTTCACTAACTCTTGCTACTAGCTCAGCATCTTCACCAACTATTCTCATTCTGTTTAAGAAATCATTTCTTTGGGCATGTGGATTTGCTTCAATTTCTTTAATAATTCTGGGAAGCAACGATCCATTGTGACGTGGAGTCTGGATGACTTGATCTATTTCTTTGGCAGCAGATAATAACCAATTTGGTATATCAACTTCTGCCAGAGGCTCTCTAGCTTTCACTATTTTAATTACTATTTCACCAGCATTCATATGTTTATCATAAGACATTTTAGAAGCTGATCAACAATGAAGATTTTTTATCAATAAACTATTTTGAATTAATATGAGCAACACTCTCACCTTGGGCAGCTAGCGAAGCAATTGTGAACTGTGCCTTATTCTGAAATTCTTTTATATTCTTTGCTCCAACATATGACATTGCACTGCGCAAGCCACCGACTAAATCATTTATAACCCATTCTGCTGATCCCTTATATGGAACCATGGTCATAATACCTTCTGCACTACGGAATTCACCCACTTTAGAACCGTTATCTTTCATGTAGTCTTCAGAGGCTTGGCCACGAGCTTTTTTAACTCCACCCTCAACCTCACCAGGAGTTTCTCCGGTGCCAGCGAGCATAGACCCAATCATAATTACTCTAGCACCAGCGGCCATGGCTTTGGCAAAATCAGCTGGCTTTTTGATTCCACCATCAGCAATTATTTCTAATCCAGAGGATACAGTTTCAAAAACTGCTGATAATTGCGGAAAACCAGCTCCGGCTACCAAACGAGTGATACACATGCCGCCACCGCCAACACCAACTCTGGCAATTTTGAGTCCTGCTTTTTTGTAGGACATAGCTTGATCGTAACTCACAATATTTCCAGCTATAACAGTAATTTTTAATTTACTTTGAATTTCAGCAGCTGTTTCTACAATGTTTTTCATTCCACCATGAGCAACATCCAGAAGAAGAGCTTTGACACCTAATTTTTTAAATTGTGTTGCATCATTTAAAGCATTTTTAAGACCTATGGAATAAATAGCTTCAATTTTATCTTTTTGCAAACGACTACAAGCTTCCAGTGCTTCATTTATAAAAACTCTTGGCATAAAAGTTAAACCACCCAATCGGTGCATTAAACGTGCCATTTTTTCACCACTTATGGTATCCATTGGTGCAGTAACAATCGGTTTTTGTAAATTGAATGGACCAAATTTTACAGATATATCCGTTTCTCTTCTAGAATCAATCTCAGTTAAAGTTTGAGGAACTAATAGAACATCATCATAAGTAAGACTTGCTGGATGTGTACCACTCAGCTTTGGCCAAGTTTCAGTTTTTCCTAGTGAATGATAAAAATTTAAAGACACTAAAATTTAGTATAAAGGAAATTAATTACTAATGTAAACACAAGTATTTTTTACTCGTAAAAATAATAATAAGACAGTATAATAATCAAAGTATATGAGAAAAAAGAAATCAAGAAAAGCCAACGAGCCAAATAAAAATAAAACAACTGATAATAGTAATTCTTCTTTACCTCAATTTAATCAAAAAATTAATCAAAGAAACTTTAGAGCAGCAAGCATTTTTATGCCTCGCAGACCAAAATAGAGTCTCAAAAATAAATTATGTCTAGCCAAGACCTAATAAAAAAAGTAAAGGGCGGGTTGCTGATTACCATCGGTTTTATTCTTTCGCCCCTATCATGGTGGAATGATTTGGTTGTTAATTTCCCTCTTTCATATATTATTGCTTTACCAATTGGTTTAATTAACCAATCATTTTTCTTACCTGCGTTTATTGCTGCATACTGGCTAACAAATATATTGGGACTGTTGTTTATTCACTTGGGCAGTAAAAAAATTGTTGAAACTAATGAACAAAAAAATCAGTTCAATGTAGAAGTCAAAAAAACATTATTCTGGAGTTTTCTTTACACAATATTAATTGTTGTTTTAATTCTAACCGGAATTTTAACAGTTCCCACAGAATTGCTAGATAAAATAAGTAAATAAAAAAAATTATTTACGCTTGCCCCATTGCCAACGTGGTTTTTCACCAGTTTCATAAGTAATGTATATTAATAACAAAGTAAGCAAAATAATTGGTAATAACAAACCAAAAAAACCCTTACTATAAACGACTTCATTGTCTAATAATAAAGTTAATAAAAATATCAAAAGCATATAAACTGCTAAAACTAACCAGCCCTGCCAGGTTATTGGAAACCAACCCCAACCATATAATTTTCTTCTAAACCATAATTTCTTTTTTGGAGCAAGTTTTTTGCTTTTGGACATTTTTTAATTATAGCAATATTTCAATCAAAAATTGTTATACCTATTTTTTCTTCTAATTGTAATGAAATTGCTTGATACTAGGCTTAATTTCTTTTCAAGGTATAATATTGCCAGATGGAAGGCACTAAAAGAAATCAAAACAATCCAGAAAATAAAGCAAGTGATTTAAGTAGAAAAGACTTTTTAAAACTGATAGCTGCTTTAGCCGCCGGTACTGCTGGTGCTTTTTTATTTTCTAATCTTCCTGATACAAGAAAATTTGATGTTTGGGAGAACGATTTGCCAGAACCAATTTTGGGAGCAAAAAGATTCTTATTAATTGGTGATGTTCACGCTGGAGATACTAATGATAGTGTCAGACAAACAAATACTAGATCTGCTGAAAATCTACAAAATGTAATTGACCATCTTGGAAACTATCCATTTGACCTACTCATTCAAATGGGCGATGTAATCAAAGAAGGTAAAAATGAAGCTAGAAATATAGAAAATTACGAAACAGTAATTGATATATTGAAACAATTTCCACATCAAACAATTAATCTTTTAGGAAACCATGATTTATGGGGAATTTCCCCTGAAAATATAAGTGCTATTTATGGAAGAAATAACTTGAACTCTCCTTACGGTGTACAGCAATTTGATGATTTTCAAATTGTCTGGCTCGATGTCATAGCAGAAAAAAATATTCATGGTCTGCTTCCAGAAGAAAGAATTGATTGGTTGAAATCTATTATTTTTAGAGATACTCCAACATTTATTTTTTCTCATTATGCTCTGTTACCACAAGACATTTCTGAAAGTTATTATTTTGGAGGTGACTCAGCACAGACGGCATTTGGAAATGGTGAAAAAGTTTGGCGAGCTTTAGAGGGATTACCAGTTCATGGATTTATAAATGCTCATATTCATGAAGGAAAATATTCTAAAGTCAATAATACTCACATGATTACAATTCCAGCTTTCGTAGAAAATACATTTGCAAATACCAATGAAAATTCTGGAGCATATTCAATTATGGAAATAACTTCCCCATACGAATGGTCTCTTAAGTCATATTTGGGCAATACCTGCTTAATGGATATCACTATATGACCAAAAAAAATAATGAAAACTATTATTTAATTTTGGCGATATCTATCGGCGACAATTTTAAGTTCTTTTAATAATGATTCAATTGGTTGTTTATGGTTTTTCAAAAATGTTATTGATAATGAGTGAGCGCTATATTGAATTAAGCTAGATTTATCTATTGCAGATTCACCGTGTAATTCACGTCTATACTTAATTACTTTTTTTTCAGCTCTTTCTTTTAATTCCAGCCATGCTAATTTACCAGCATCTTCTGAAGATCTAACTGAGCCCCAAAGCTTTCCAATAATTGGAAACTTCATCACCGCATCCAAAAAGCCTTCAGAAATTTCTTGACTATGAAAAGCCTCAGCTGCCCAATACATCGCAAAATATGCTTGCCAAAGATCTTTTTCTCCATCAGCAAATCCTGTTAAATTGGTAATATCAAATTTTTCATCGAATTTTTTTGCTTCACTAATTGCTGAAGATTTAAACCAATCAGCTTTAGCTCTATCAATATCAGATGGCTTTAAGATCGATTCTGGTTGATTTTCTTTTTTCAATGACATCAACTCAATTATATCTTAAGTTTAATAATATCCATTCTAAATAAGTTAATTAGTCAATTTTAACTGGAAGAACTTCAATCGAAAGTTTTATATCTTTACCTAAGTCCAAATATTCATCTGCTGATTTAGAGTTTTGATACATCAAGTGATAAAAACGAGCTTTGATTTTTAGAAGTAAGCTAATGGGAGGCGTAATAAAAAGTTTTTTTCTAGTTACATGAACCAACCAATTTTTTTGATTATTATCAATCTGGATATCATCGCGCAAAGAAAGTGCCTGTAAAGATTTTTCTACATTTCTCTCTTCCATAAAACCATAATTTATTCGTACTGCAATAATGCTACCTTGCTTTTTATCATCATAAAATCTGCGAATAGTAAAGCGATCTTCCTTGTAATAAGGAACAGAATGATTATCAACTGTAACAAAAACAATATGATGAGGTAATAGTCCATAGCGATCAAGCAAAACATCAAATAATAAAGAAATTTTATGCTCTAATTTTTTAGGACCAAATGGAGTCATAATAATAAAAGATTTTGGCATTTGTTGTTCAGCTTTTTCTTTCATACTAATTAACTGGTTGATTGTCATAGAAGAATATTTTTTGTATTGTTGGTAGCTCATTTTTTTACCCCAATGCCATGTATTCATGATTACCATAAAACCGGCACCAATTAATAAAGGAATATAACCACCATCTAATATTTTTATTGAATTAGTAATTAGAAAAACCAAATCAATTAAGCCTAGCGGTAAAAAAATAAAAAATGTTTTAATAATAGACCAATTCCATAAATTACGAGCAATATAAAAAATAGCAATTGTCGTTATCAACATTACATAAGAAACTGCTAGTCCATAGGCAGAAGCAAGGTTTGAGCTAGATTTAAAAATCAAAACTAATAACAAACAACCAATTAATAGAAACTGATTTACTAGAGGTAAATAAATTTGACCACTATGTGCTCTATGCGTATGAATAACTTTAAGATATGGGATATATCCCAAAGCAATCCCTTGGGCTACTAAGGAAAAGGCTCCTGTAATCAGTGCTTGAGAAGCAATAATTGCAGCCATAGTAGCGATAACTACCATAGGAATTAAGCCCCATTCTGGAACCATACTAAAAAATACATTGTGATTAATGAGAGGTTTGTTTCCAAGTAAAAAAGCACCCTGTCCCAAATAGTTAATGATTAATGCTGGAAAAGTTAAGCCAAACCAACCAAGCCTAATTGGTAATTTACCAAAATGTCCCATATCGGCATAAAGAGCTTCTCCACCAGTTACAACCAAAATAACAGAACCTAAAACTAAGAAAATAGTATGTAAATTATGAGAAAATAAAAATTTAATTGCATGGTAAGGGTTGAATGCTTGCAAAATTTCAGGGTGAATGAATATCTGTTTGAATCCAAGTAGCATTAAAGAAAAAAACCATACTGCAATAATCGGACCAAAAAGATTACCTATCTTAGCAGTTCCCTTTTGTTGAATCATAAATAAAGCTAATAAAATTGTGATAGTAATAGGCACTATATATGGTTCAAAGGCAGTAGTAACAATTCCCAAGCCTTCGATTGCTGAAATAACTGAAATGGCTGGAGTAATAATGCCGTCTCCCAATAAAAATCCCACAGCCAATAAAAGAAGAAAGCTTGTGGCTGCAATTCCCTTTTTGCCGATTCCTTTAACCAAGGAAAGTAAAGCAAAAACCCCACCCTCTCCCTCATTATCAGCTCTTAAAACTAAGACAATATATTTAAAGGCTATAATAATTATTAAAGCCCAAATAACTAAGCTGATATAACCTAAAACGTTAACCAAATCTCTTCCAGATTCTCCCAAATGGTGATTTATTTCTTTAATAGCATAAAGAGGGGAAGTTCCAATATCACCAAAAACAACGCCCAATGCTCCTAAAGAAAGAAGAACCGTATTTAACGATTTATTACGAATGAATTTAAACATAAAAAAAAATAAAAAAATAATTAACAATATATGGTTGTATAAAGATACAAATCAATTATAGAAATTGTATAGAAAAGCTAACCAATAAGTTTTTATTGTATCAAATTAAAAATAAAAAAACTATTGTAACCAAAAGTTTCAATTAAAATTTATGAAAAATTTGCAACTAAACGACCAACAAAATTGGTTATTATAATAACCAAAAAACTAATAAATAAGTGTTCGCTAATTACTTTAATTGGATTTTCATTTTGTTCTTTTGCTAAAAAATAATTGAAAATAATCAAAGAAAATACTCCCCACAAAATACAAATTGCCACGGCATAAAATAGTGGAAGAAATAAGAATGGAAGAATAAAGATCAAAGCAGAAATAAATTTAGCAAAAAATGTGTAATAAGTAGTTAACCAAATTTCTTTATTTGTGTGTACATTTTCTGATTCTTCAGAAATATGAATACCCAATGCATCTGAAAATGCGTCAGCTATGGCAATGGTTAAAATACCACCAAGAATAGTCATTCTCGTTGCTGATCCAGCATGCAAACCAACAATTAAACCCAGAGTAGTAATTATTCCTGAAGTCAAACCAAAGCTTAAACCAGTTTTAAATGAATGGGTCATATAAACACATTGTAAATTACCATATAAAAAAAATTAGTACCAACTGGTTGAGTTGTTAAAATTTAATACTAATGAATAATTAAGATTATTTATATATACTTTATATAAGTTAAAGGATAGGTTGCTATGCAAGAAACACTCAATGAAAATATTCCACTCTCTGAAAGATTAACTCCACCTGACTATAATCAGCATTTTCAATCATTGGTCGATTTATCCCCTAATTATGGTAAAAAACCAGATAAAATGTGGGCTAGAGTTCTTAGTATTTTTGGTGCTGAAGATCCAGAGTTAACCAAAGATAGATTAGATAGAATTTCAACTTTTTGGCAAGAATATGAGAAACATGTCGATGTTGCTCTCAGACTTGAACACGCTATTTCTTTACCAGGAATACCAGATGGTGAAAAAAGAGTGGCTAAAGCATATTTAGATGATTATGTAGCAGCTTTAGAACCAGCTATTTTAGCTTTACAAGCATTTGTTAAGGCTAAACCAGAAGAAAGAACTTGGGAAGATAATTGTTTGCCTATTAGCCAAGCAATTATTGATTTTAAAGATGCTGATTGCGGTTATTATGAAGAATCAATTATTGCTCTACTAGAAGCTATTTCTAATCACCCAAAGAGATTGGATGCCAGTGCAATAATGAGAAAAATAGCTCAAAATGCAATTATTGAGATCTGGGAAACTGTCAATTACTACCAATTAACTCAACAAGTGGAATATGAGAGTGATGATGAAGAAGATGTTTTAGAACTTGGTGATACTACATTAGATGATTTAGAGATGGAAAAAAATGAGTTTGTTGCTGGTTTGAACAAAAAAAATTGGAATGAAAAAACTCTTAAGGACAATCGCAAAGCTCTATTGAGACTAAAGAGAGCTATGGATGATGAGGATTTTACTGATGAGGTAAAGTTGATTTGGGCAGCTGTTCAGGGGAAGACTAAGAGAATTATTTTGGAGGATGATAGTACTAGAAAATCTAACGCTATTGATGTTGTTATTGCTGCAGAAGAAATTTTTCAATCTCTAAAAAGTGAAGGTGTTATTGACTGGGAGCCAGATGAAGAAGAGTCTGATGAAGACGATGACATGGATGATCCAGAGGATGAGTAAGATTAAATTCTTAGTGAACCACGAAATCCTCTGACTCCATAGTAAGATTGAGCTCCATTATGATAGATGAAAACATGGTTGTAGCGTCGATCAGCAAAAATGGCACCACCTAGTTTTCTGATTTCCTCAGGTGTCCTTAGCCAGCTAGATGTTTTTAGGTCAAAGTTTCCTAGTTTTTGCAGTTCTCTATATTTCTCTTCTGTTAAAATTTCTATACCCATGTTCTTTGCCATGTTAATGGCGCTGTCTTTTGGTTTGTGTTCTTTTCTTGCATCAAGTGCTTCTTGGTCATAGCAGATGTTTCTTCGTTCTTTGGGTGTTTCTTCTGAACAATCACAATATATGTATTCATTGGTTTTTTTATCGTATCCAATAACGTCTGGTTCTCCACCTGTTATTTCCATTTCATTGAGTGACCATAGTTTTGTTGGGTTGGCTTCAAATTTTGTTTGTACTTTGGACCATTCAATTTTTTGATGGCGATGGATGTTTTTTTCAAAGCGTATTTGCAGTGTTTTGAGTAGTTCTTTAGTTTGTTCTAGATCTAGTTTTGACATAATATTTAATCAATATTTTACTACTTACACTGATAAGGATCATTTTCATTGACCATGGTCATGCAAACACAACCTAATGATAAGCAAACTGCTTTTTGCAATTGGGGCTGTTTCTCTATAATCAAAGAGTTGTTCATTACTGCTGATAAGCCAACCTCAAAAACATTTCCATAATTTATATCTTCTCTGGAAAAACAAGGATTCAACTCACCCTTTGGATTAAGAACAAAATGAGTGGTTCCCATGTCACAGTTAATATTAGTAACTTTTTTGCCTGTAATAAGATCTAAACAGGCTTGGACATATAATGATAAAGAAGGTTTTTTTAATTTATCAATCCAATAGCTGAATCCATCAGTCATAACCTGTTTTTCATCTTCGCTCATAAGAGTTAAATCTAAAGGTTTAACTCTTGAAATATTGGGGTTTATTTCTGCTGGATCAAGCCATAGATTGAGGTTATTGTCATAACAAAAATCTACCATTTCGCGAATAGAGGAAATGTTTTTTCTAGTGACTGTCATCATTATTTCAATTGCCATTGTTGGAGATTTCATTTTTAATAAACGATTTATTCCTTCTATAACACTAGTTGTTTTTCCTCTTAGGTAATCATTGGTTTGTTCGTCCAAAGAATCCAAAGAAATAGAGACGCAATCCACTCCCAAACTAATTATTTTTTGGCAGTTTTCTGTTGTTAATAAAACACCATTGGATAATAAATCAACTTTAAGTCCTTGTTTTTTAGCAGCTGCAATTAAAGTAAATATGTCTGGATCAGTTAAAGCTTCTCCGCCAGTAAAAACAATTTCATCAAAGTATTCTGGAATTGAATTGAATAATTCTAGTTTTTTTTCAATGGGAATTTCTATGGTTTTAGTTTTTTGCTTTAATGCTGTGTTGTAGTAACAGTATCTGCATCCGAGATTACATTTCTCAGTTTCTACCCAATATAGTTTTCTGAGTTTTTTTGGGTTGTTTGCGGGCATTATATAATTTTGAATTATATAGAAATAGATAAATTAAAACCAATGTAAAACAAAAAAATATATATTAATAAACTATTAAAATAACTTTTTTTAAGATATATTTAAACACAGTTTTAGTTGCTAATAAGGTTTAATTAAATAAGAAAGAAAAATCATGAGACATCTTATTTCACTCAAAGAAAATTCTGCTGCTGAACTATTAGAGATCCTGTCTATTGCCGAAAAACTTAAGAAGCTTGGGAATGCTGGTAAAAAAATAGATTTACTTAAAAACCAAACTTTGATTATGTTATTTCAAAAGAGCTCTACTAGAACCAGGCTTTCTTTTGAAGCGGCCATGACTGAGCTTGGTGGTCACGCGATTTTTCTTGATGCAAAAACAACTCAATTTAGCTTAACTGACTTTAAAGATGAGATTAAGGCTGTAATGCGCTATGGCAGTGTTCTTATGTTTAGAGCTATGAAAGTAGCTGATGTGGAATTGGCAGCTAAACAAAATCAAATTCCAGTAATTGATGCTTGTAGTGAGAAATATCATCCTTGCCAAGCTTTGGGTGATTTATTAACTATGAGTGAAGTGGTTGGTGGGTTGAAGAAACTGAAAAAAATTGCCTGGCTTGGAACAGAAAATAATGTTTCTAATACTTTGAAGTTGGCTTGTGCTAAGTTGGGTGTTCAAGTTAGTTTGATTGCTCCGGAAATTAATCAAGCTAGTGTGGACCAAGAACTCAATGAGTTGGCCGAAAAAACTGGTTTAATTACTCATACCACTGATTTAGAAACTGGTTTGACTGATGTGCAGTTCATCCACACTGATACCTGGATGGATATGGAGTTTTTTGATCAGGGTAAGGTTAGAGCAGAATTTCAAACTGAGTATGAGCGTAGAAAAAAGGTGTTATTGCCATTTCAAGTGAATAAAAAATTGCTTGATACTTATTGCCCTCAAGCCAAGATTATGCACTGCATGCCTTGTCACGTTGGCTATGAGATTAGTAGAGATGCTATTGATCATCCTAACTCAGTTATTTTTGATCAAGCTGAAAATCGTTTGCATATTCAAAAGGCTATTATTATTTGGTTGTTGGGATTAGAAAATTTGGTTTGTGTTTAAAAAATATCTTATGCTTGTTGCTGATAAAAGCAAAATGTTATGATCGCTACATATGATTGAACATAGAAAAAAACGAAGAGAAGAAATTCCAGGTAAAGTCCAACAGGCTTTTGATAGGTTTTTTGAGATGGGAGTTGAAGCTCAAGACTTAGCACTGCCTTTAATTGAGGAGGCCACCATTCAAAGAGGCAGATTTTTTCCCAAGGGAGAAAGAGGTGTTGCCAATTTTAGAGCTGAACGAGCTGAGGGTTTGTGGGAACAATATATTTTGAGTTTGGGTGATAAACTAGCCAAACAACTTGACTCCTCATACTGGCCGGGTCATGGTGCTAATAGTGAAGCAACTAATAGAAGTAGAAATATGTTGATTTTGATGCTCAAGGGTCAAACTGGTGATACGTTATTACAAACAAAAGAGCTGATTGAGCTTGTGCTTGATAGAAGAAGCTAAGTTTTTAAATAAAAAATAATTGATAAATTAATCTAGATTTTTCCTAAAAAAAGTAAGGCTAAAATTACAGCTGTAATAATTGCAAAGATGCCAACTGTTTTGGCAAAGAAATCAACTGCTTGCTTTTTCTTTCCTTCAATAAAAAGCTGAAGTGGTTGGTAAAAAAATAGAAATGCCATCACTGCAACTGAGAGAGTAAGCATAAATAGCATCATGATTGGAGCAAAAAAGGTGTCTGGCTTATCTCTTAATGGCTGGGTTACCAAGGTCATGACCGTAACAACTAAGATGATATATGCCGAGGCGCATAGGGCGTTGATAAGTGGTTTTTTAGTCATACTTTGATTATACGCCAATACTCATTTGATATTTTGTTTGAGTAAAAAAAACGTTGATATATAATAGCAACCTCAAATATATGTCTATTACAAAAGATCAATTGCGATATGTAGCATTAGATGATCAGGGTGCTGGCAGATGTGGCATTGGAGAAGCAGCTCTTGGTCATTTTTTGGGTGAGAAAAACACTGATTCTCCACCTAGTTTGGTTAGTCCAAATCTATATTCAAATATTATTAGGGCTGGGGTGAGACCACCGGAGTCTGGAAGAGCAGATTTACATCCCCTAGTAACTGACTTAATAAGGAATCGGTTGGGTATTGAGTTTATTGATAAAAAAATTCACTTGCTTCAAGAAGCTGATATTAGCGCAAATACAATTGTTTTGGTTTTAACTACTGAGCTAAATTCAATTCCAGATTATGTGTTGCAACAAGCCTACGATGTACTTCATGCTCCAATTATGGATCCATTTCCAAATTTGGAAAATGATTTAGGATCAGTGGCTACTCAAATCTATTTTTATGCTTTGTTGCTTTCGTATGTTGTTGAGAATCATTTTGAGGAGTTGGGAGTGTCTAGGGATGAGAATGGAAAAATACTTCCTCGTGCTTTATTGGGTTTTCATCCAAAAGAATGGGAACAAGAGTTTTTTGCAGATGTATTTGGAAGGGGTTCATTTAGATTTCCAGCTTCAGGAATGATAGTTCCATTGGAGTCTCAAGGGGTTGGCGCTGAATTTGATTATACTTTGGGCAAAGTTCCGCCAGAGCAAAGGAGCAGATCTTTTTTTGAGGATGAATGGGGTGAGACTCCGTCCATGCTTAAGCCATACTCTGTTATGTCTCAAAGGTTTTAGGTCGGTTTAATAAATAAAATATTTTTGGTAATTTTTAAAGTTAAATAATATTAATTCATTTTCTAAGGTAGAATTACTCTCTTATGTTGCTTGATGCTTCTAATCTATCAAAATCAATTGGTGCAAAATATCTTTTTAAAGATATTTCATTTAGTATTACTCCTGGAAAGAAGGTTGCTTTAATTGGTAGGAATGGGAATGGAAAGACTACTCTCCTGAAAATATTGAATAATGAAGATCATGATTTTGAGGGAAACATAATTACTGCCAAAGGGATTAGGATTACTTTAACAAAGCAAGAACATATTCACAATTTAGATCAGTCTCCCCTTGATTATGTTATTAGTAGTGTCCCCAATTATTTTGAGTACAAAAAGATTATAGAGGACTATGAAAATGGTCTTGGCACAGATCTTAATAGGTATCTAAAAATATTGGAGTATTTTACAGAAAAAAAATTATTTAATCTTCCAGAGGCAGTGCTTAGTACTTTGTCTGACTTTAATATTCCACTTGAGTCTTCTCATCAGCCATTAGGGAATCTTTCTGGTGGTCAAAAACGATATGTGGAGATGACTCGCCTGATGTTCTCACAATCAGATTTGTTGTTGATTGATGAGCCTACCAATCATTTGGATTATCTTGGTAAGGAACGTTTCATTTCTTGGATGAGGGGTCTTAAGCAGACTGTTGTTGTTGTGACTCATGACAGGGATGTTCTTAGGTATGTTAATAAGATTTATGAGATAAAAGATAAGAGGCTTGAGACTTTTAATGGAAATTACGATCACTATATTTCTAGGAATTCTTCAGAAACACTAAGTTCTGTTAAGGACTATACCAATCAGCTAAATCGGTTGAAGGAAGCAAAGAAAAAAGTGGAATGGGGTTTGCAGATGCGTGCTAAAAGTAAGGCTTGGAAGACTCGCTACGATCATTGGTCGAAGGATTATGAAAAGATTAAGGCTGAGACTGTTAAACCTTCTTTTTGGATTGATCAGAGTTCTGTTGAGAATCTCGATAAAAAGGTTGTTGATTCTTATGATAAGTATAAGGAGAAGAATATTAAGATTAATATGGTTACCCAGAGAGAGCGTGGTGCTGGGAGGTTGATGATTAGAGATTTGTCGTTGGGTTATGATAGGCCGATTTTTTCTGGTTTAAATTTTTCTTTAAGAGACAATGATCGTGTTTTGATTAAGGGTGTGAATGGGGCTGGGAAAAGTTCTTTGGTTAAGACAATTTTGTCTTTAGCTAAAAATGAGGTGCCTGTGGCTAGTATTTTCCAAGGTCAGATTGTTCTTTCAGATCATGTTAGGATTGGTGAGTATCAGCAGGAGATAGATAAGAGATATTTGTCATTGCCTTTGGCAGAGGCTGTTAGATCTGCTTATCAAGAGAAAAATGTGTTGATAGCAGAGCAAGAAATAAAGAGTTTGTTGGCTCAGTATTTGTTTAATCCGACTTTGGATTCTCAGCAGTTGATAATGAATTTGTCTGGTGGGCAAAAGGCTCGTTTTCAAATAATTAAGATGTTGGTTGATAAGCCTAATTTATTGATTCTTGATGAGCCAACTAACCATTTGGATTTGCCTTCTATTGAGGAGTTGGAGAATGCTTTGGTTAAGTTTGAAGGTTCTATTCTTTATATTTCGCATGATACTTATTTTATTAAAAAAATAGGCGGGAAGATGGTTGAGATATAGATTAAGTATAAATAACAAATTTATAACTTACTTTTCTTTTAATTATTGATATTTGAGAAATCCCTTTTTAAATGCTCTGGGAAATTAGGAATCTGTCTCCAAACTGTCCACTGACCCTCTGGATCATCCAATTTAATCGGACGTTTTTTAATAAAAGTTGTTATCTTATCAAGTTCAAATTTCCATTTAACATGCTGAATTACATCGCTGCCAATGTCTTTACTTCCGTCTCCACTTAAACGACATTTGTTAACTCTGCAATCATTTGGAACAATATCTAAAATATCTTGAGCCATTTGTTCTGCTCTAAGATTATAAAAAAGCGTCGTAAGATTATTGATCTTATTTTCTTTATTTATAATTACGTGCATCCTCATTTCTCCATCAGCAAATATTTCAACGCCTTCCAATAGCTGGAGTAGTTCTCCATGGTTGCTTACCCCAAAACCCATCCAGCCCCTCCCTTCATATTCAACAACACAGATTCTATCACTGGCTCTAGCAATTCGTTGCCACTCCTCAGCTGTTATTTTACTTCCAGGACCATAAATCTTAACTTCTTTAGAGAACTCACTAGAAAGTGGTATTTCAAATTGAAGCTCTAAGCCATTTTGAGAAGAACTTACTAGTTTTGCATCATTAGATCCTTCTGGAACAATAAAACCCTGTTCAGCTTTGGTGTCTCTCATGTTTTGTGTTTCTTCAGGAGCCGTTGTTTCTAACATATGAAGAACACTATCTCAAATATTAGTAATAAAAAGCAACTAGAAAGAAAATGATGGTTATAAGATAAAAATATCTATTAGCCACGACAGAATCAAGGAGAATAACAATAATTGATAAAACAATTTTATGGTTGGATATAAGCAAAATATTTAACAGCTATTAAATTTAGATCATTATCAACTAACCAATTAGTAAACATATCAGTTGAACTATTTGGTTTGACCAAAACATTAAAAAGTCTGGTCTTGCTATTGTATTCTAATTTAAAAGACTCTGTTTCGACAGGCGCTATGCGTCTGAGCTCCCAAATTTGATCCCACATCATCATTTCTTCAGCTGTTGTGCCAAACCCAAGGATTGCTCCTGTTGAAATGGGTAGTGCTGGAGTAGGTGTTGCAATGCTGGTCGGTTGTACAGTGGGAATAGCAGTTGGAACAGCGGTTGGAGTTAGTGCTGGTGTTGGTGTAATGGTCGGAACAACAGTTTGCACCGTTACAATCGCTAATGTTGGAGTAACTACATTTATGGGAGTTGGGGTAATCACAGAAATGGTTGGGGTAGCTTCTAGGTTTTTAGAATTGACCAAAAGTGTGGATAACTTGCCGCCTTCTATATTATTTTTTTGTGGTTTATCAAGAATTGATAATTCAATTTCTTTTTCAGTATCTTGTGGTTGGTCTGGCTTTTTTTCAAACACAAAATAAATAAACAATAATGTAGTAATAATTGCGCATGAAATAATTAAAAATAGTCCTAGTTTTTTTTGATTATTCATTTTAAATACTATCAGCTCCTTGCGATGGAGGTACTACAACATAAACATCATTCTTTTGATTGCCCAAATCAAAACTGTAAGTTACGTTGTCTTTGCCAAGACAGTCATAGCCTTGAGAGTTGTTTCCCTTTGAAACGCATTCATCAATGCCAAAGTATGAGTCAACTACTTCAATTTTAGTTTGTGATGGTGATCCGTCTGGATTAAATTGGATAGGCGTTATATCAGTAATAGCAATGTAATGTGCAACACCGCCATTTGCCCCAAAGTTAGTTCCAACAAATAGTACTTCTCCATTTTCCAATAATTCTTCGCCTCTCCAAATGAGGTTGTTGTTGGTTGGTTCAAAAGTATAACCTAATTGATTTAATACTGATTCATTCTTAAGAATATTTGTATCTTGATTGAAATATTCTCCATTTTCAAAATAATACTCACCATAATAAGTTTCTAAAAATGCTACTGGATTAATATTTGGGTTTTGTTGTTGAGCAATATATAAGGCTACCATAGCTCCACAGCTATGGTTCTCTGTCCATTCAGATCCCCACAATGGACTTGTTTGGTCAGGAACACACTTGCCTTCAACAGCCATAAAGGGTGCGACACAGTTTCCTGATGAGATGCCAGTGATTGTCGGAAGAACATAGGTGGTGGGGTTTGGTGAAACACTAGTGATGTCCACTGTCGTATCACTATTTCCTAAAACAGTTTGCTTGATTAGATTGGCCTGTTCTACTGGTACTAAAGAGCTAAAGCCTAAATCATTGTATTCTCCAGGCACTACCATATGAGTTCCACCTGGAAGAACTTCCCAATCTAAATAACAAACATTATTTACCCAAGCCCCTTTACCAGCACAGTTGCCTTGGGTTGTTGGTCTATTAAGATTTTCTTGATTGCCTAAATAAACGTTGTCTGTTGCTTGTTGACGTATGTCCTGATTTTTATTTAGCAATAAGATTGCAGTAATAAAAGAGGTTATGATAAATAAAAAGGAAAATACACCAAATATTATTTTTTTATTTAAGTTTAAATCACGAATATTTTCTTCTTCTTGATAAGAAGATGGGTTGGATCGATGGTCATTAGCTATTTGTGAATCAGGCATGGTTAAAGCAAATTAATTCTATAGAAAAAGTAAATTAAGAGCAATGATAATAATAGTTTGTCAAAAAATAAAAAGCGATGAGTTTGAGTAAGAAATGGATGGCTCCCCCGGTAGGATTCGAACCTACAACCTTGTCGTTAACAGCGACCTGCTCTGCCATTGAGCTACAGGGGATTATATAAAGAACCTCAGTATTATATCTATTCTAAGAAGTCTTGCAACTTCTTTCTGCGAGAAGGATGCTTAAGCTTTCTAAGAGCCTTAGCCTCAATTTGACGAATACGCTCACGAGTCACACCAAACTTCTTGCCCACCTCTTCAAGAGTCATAGTCTTATTACCCTGCAAACCAAAACGCATCTTCAAAACCTTGGCCTCACGATCTGACAAAGCACTAAGCACTTCCTCAATATTCTCACGCAACATCTGCTTACTAGTAGACTCATATGGAGAGATCTGCTTATCATCAGCAATAAAATCACCCAAAATACTATCATCCTCACCATCACCCACTGGAGTCTCAAGAGAAGTAGTATTTTGTGAAATCTTTAGAATCTCACGAACCTTATCAGGCTCCATCTCCATCTTCTCACCAATCTCCTCGGGACTTGGCTCACGACCAAGATCTTGCATCAATCTTCTAGAAGTCCTCATCAACTTATTAATGGTCTCAACCATATGAACTGGAATACGAATAGTTCTAGCCTGATCAGCAATAGAACGAGTAATAGCCTGACGAATCCACCAAGTAGCATAAGTAGAAAACTTAAAACCCTTAGTCCAATCAAACTTCTCCACAGCACGAATCAAACCCTTATTACCCTCCTGAATCAAATCAAGAAAAGTCATACCACGACCAATATATTTCTTAGCAATAGAAACCACCAAACGCAAATTAGCATCAATCAACTGCTGCTTTGCCTCTGCACTACCAGCCTCAACTTCCTGAGCCAAACGAATTTCTTGCTCACGATTCAACAAAGGAATACGTCCAATTTCTTTCAAGTACATACGAACAGGATCTGCCACACCAGTACTCTTCATGCTACTAAGCATGTCTAGCTCTTGTTGTAACTCACCATCAACAACCTCTTCTTTTTCCTCAGAAACAGCCTCAAAAACATCGATATCAGCAACTACAATTTGATCGTAAAAATCATCAATCTGCTCTAAATAAAGTTCTGGCTCAACAAAAACATCAAGAATCTCTTCTTGAGTAACATAACCCTGTTTCTTAGCCTTAATAAACAAAGCATCAACCTGCTCTTGAGTTCTAGCAGGCAACTTCTTTTCTTCTTGTTGAGGACGAATCACAAAAGGCAAATCATTAGCAGCAGCCCTAACCTCTTCTTTAGTAGCAGGAGCCTGTTCTTCGATCTGCTCTGCCTGAAGCCTTGCCTCTTCTACCAATTTTTTACTAATCTTAGTTTTCTTGACTACTTCAGCAACCTTCTTAGGTTTTTTAGCTGCTTTATCAATATCTTTTTTATTAGTTTTGGGAGAAGATTTTGCGGTCATGAGATGTATAATTATACACATAAAAATCAATAGCGCCAGACTAAAAATAGATATTGTCAAATTCCCACAGAAACAGCCATATATACTTGTTTTTAATAACAAAACTACTGTTTAATAGACAAGTGCTAAAAAAAATCTGGTCACTTATTCACCAACACGAACTACTCATTGGATTAACAGGATTTATTCTTAGCTTCCTCTACTATTGGTATAACCCAAACAAACCAATAACCTTATCTCACGCCATCCCTGGCCTTATCAATTGGTTCTGCGTCTTCCTCATCGGAGATTGGACCAACAGAATCCTAGGAGAAGGCTATGTTCTACCTCGTTATTGGCGCCAATACTTTAACTTTAAAGAAATTGTCTTAGCCAGCTTTATCATGAACCTCATCTCCGACATCACCGGCTCATGGCTCTTAAAACTCTGGTACTACCCACTATTCGACAACCCATTACTCTACCTGCTCATTTTGGCCCCACTAGGCTATGTCCTCTTTGGCTTCATCCTTTATGTATTCTATCGAGCCATCAAACATCACTTTGATTTTGCCATGAAAAAAGGTAGACTAAAAAAATCTCAACACCTTCTCTTTAAATTTTTAATTCATCTACAACTAATAGCAGGAATAATAGGCTTTGCTCTTAGCACCCAATACTATTACAACTTTGTGCAAAACAACCAAATTATTTGGTCAGCCTTCCACCAACCAATTAATGCTCCAGTACAAATCCAGTTCTTCATCATGCTTTGGTTTAGTCTTTTCTGGATCTTCGAATACCTATGTTATAGAAACAAAAAAGAAACCCTAACCAGAGACCTAATAAGGGGAAATTGGTTACCAATCTGGGCAATCCTAGTTTCAAGCGCAGTCTGCATCAGCCTAGTAGAATTTGTAAACGCCCCATTCCAAATCTGGATTTTCACCAACTGGCCCTTCCAGGCAGCCAACTTCTTACACATCCCATTAGTAGCCTACTTAGTTTGGCCAACCCAATACCTACTGCTCCTATCCCTAATCAGACTCTTTGATAAAAATAATAGTGAAAACGTTTGGTAATTAACGAACTAAAGACCAATCCATAGTAGGAGTTAAAATCTCAGCATTCTTCTTACCAACCAAAACCATATACTCAAACATCACAGAATTAGAACCATCCTTAGTTCTAACAGACCAACCATCTTGATCAGTGTAAAGATCGTTATCTCCAGCAATCACCTGAGCCTCCACACAAATCACCATACCCTCTTTAAGCTTTTGACCACGCCCTGGATCACCCCAAGCTGGAATCTGTGGCTCATCATGAAGAGTATGGCCAATACCATGACCAACATATTGCTCTGCCACAGTAAAACCTTGCTCAAGACAAGTACTTTCCATTGCATCACCCAAATCTCCAGTAGTCTTACCCACCTTAGCCATACGAGCAGCCTTCAAAACAGCTGCCTTACCAGTTTCCATCAACAACTTATCTCCTACTGACAAATAATCTCCAATTACAACCGTAAAACAATGGTCAGTGTTATAACCATCTTTTTCCAAACCAAAATCCACTTTCACCAAATCACCTTTTTTCAAAGGAACATCCTTAGGCACACCATGAACCACCGTATCATTAACAGCAATACAAGTTGCATGTTTAAAAGGATTACGAGGACCACCTACACCAATAAAATTAGGTCTAACACCTGCTCCTGCACATAACTTTCTAGCCAAAGCATCGATCTCCAACGAAGTAACCCCTTCTTTAGTAAATTGATGGAGCTGCTTCAAGATCCCTGTCGATAAAAGACAGATCTCTTTATATTGATTAATTTCTGCTGGTGAACGCAAGATCATAAAGGTATTTTACACCGTAAACATACCATCACGGTAAATAACCTTACTAGAACCATCCGCTAGGTATGCTGTAACAACCCGATCAGTAGTAGAAACCATATCTGTGTGTTCTGCAGAATTATTATATCCAAGCTCCTGCCATTCAACATCAGTTAATTTACTAGGATCTTCTAAGAAACAATCACGATAAGAATTACCAATAGCCACATGAGTATTGCCAAAAGGACCACCGATATTCTCATCAAACAAAGTCTCAGCCATAATATGAGTAATGCGAGAAGTACGTTTGTCTGTTAAAGAAAACTCACCCAACTTATCAGCATTATTACTCTTTAACATCTCTTGTAAAAACTCATTACCCCTCTTGGCTGAAGCACTAACCACATGACCACGCTCAAATTTCATAGAAATATTATTCACAATATGACCATAACGATAGAGAGGTTGATTAAAATTCACCCAACCCTCTGTTCCACGCCAATCTGGAGAAGTAAAAATTTCAAAACTAGGAATATTACGTCCTTCACCACCCTTCCACTTACGTTTTTCACCAATCCTCACTCGCAAATCAATATCATCACCTTTAACAGTGACATACTCAATTTTCATATCATCCAAAGCATGTTTAACTCTCTTTTGAAACTGAGCGATATTGCGCCATTCCTGAATTGGATCTGCCTTATCAAGGTAGCAAGCTTGAATAATTTGATCCCAATAATCTTCTAAACTCAAACCCACTTCCTTAGCCTTAGCCTCTACACCCCACAAGCCAATAGTCCAGGTATATTTACCAGCTTGTTCTTTGGCATCCAACCAATCACGCAAAGCCTTTTTTGAATCACGAGCAGTAATGATTTTCTTAGGATTAACCCCAGCAAGCTCATCGGGATCTGGATCGGCTAAAATACCCAAAGTATGGTCTATTAACTCCACTTGATTCTGATGATATTTTTTAGGAAAAAAACTCAATTGATCCTCATTAGCCAAGTTATAGAAATCGCGATCAAAACCAGTAGGTAAAAACTTCATCATTGGATGAGCACCTGCCTTTAACACCGCATTTTGCAATTCCAAACCAAGAGCCTTAGCAACATCTGGAACCACCAATCTAACTACTTCTCCCGACTTAACTCCATTCCCAGAATTAAGCGCAAAATTTACTAATAAATCAGCATATTTCCTCAATATTTCCTGTGATAAAAATGGTGGTTTTGCAAACATTACTAACCTCTCTCGTGTGTTACACTATGGCAGGGATTTTACCACGTAACAACCTAGAAAAAATGTAGTCATTTATACTAGAAAGATCAGCAAATGACCTCTGTCAAAAATATTTTTCAACCAACAACAGAAAATGAAATAGCTCCAGGCATTCATCGCACTAGCATTGATGGCCTCTTATATATTCAAAACAAACAATTCATTGACGATCGTGGCTTCTTTGCTGATATCACCGGATTAAAAAATCTAGAAAAAATTATTGGCAAACGCATGGAAATTAAACAGCTAAACCTAGCCTATTCACATACCAATGTCATTCGTGGCCTACATGCAGAGGGCTGGAACAAACTAGTAACCACATTTACTGGTAAAGCCTTTTCTGCTCTCGCAGATATACGTCAAACCTCACCAACTTTTGGCAAAGTAGAATACTTTATGTTTGAACCAGAACCAAATAAAGACCTCAGAACTAGTCTCTATGTACCAATGGGTGTTGCTAATTCTGTTTGTGTCATTGAAGGCCCAGTATTTTACCATTACGCAGTCGATGCTTTTTATGATGAGCGAGACGTTTCTGGAGACAAAGCTCTTTCTTTATTTGACCCAGATCTTGCTATTGAATGGCCAATTCCTCGTGAACAAATGATTTTATCTCAAAGAGATGTAGATAGTTTGAGCCTCAAGGAAATGATTGCTCAAAAAAACTAATTAATTATTGGTTTCAAAATAGCTAATTCCTGAAATATTTCTGAAAAATTAAATTGTTGATAAAACTTTAAAAGCAAATCCAAGTGATTGTCGTAACGAGAATATTTCTCTTGAATTTCAGTGGTTTTTAAAACATCAACATCTTTCGTAATTCTATCTTTTGCCAATGGAGTAATTTTCTGTACTAAAAAATATTCATTAAGCTTATTTAAAAAACTTTCCCAAATATTTTTATATTCTATTGAACTAGAATTATTTTTTTCAAAATTAAGCTCAATTATTTGTGAACCAAAATTATTTTCTATTTGATGATCAATTAAATGAATGGTTGGCTCAGCATCTTGGGTATAAGTATAAAGACTGGATTCTAATAATTCTCCATCAAAATCACTAGTAATAAACTCAATTGAATATTTTCCTACTTCTGGTTTTTCAATAACCGTAAAAGCCATTGATTTGGCAGTAGAAATATTTTCTTCCCATTCTTTAGTCTCAATGAGTGTTTGTTCCTCATTATAAAATTTAACCAATACACTTGGATCATGAACAACAACAATGGCACTCAAATCAGTAAAACTTGGCTGAAAAACTCTTATTGATTGGATCGGTTCATGCTCATGTTCATATTCTAGTTCGAATAAGGGATCTAACAATTTGAACTCATTCAAAACCTGATCAAAACCATTTAGTACAAAAAAGTGACCAGGTATTTGTGCAATCACTGGCTGCTTAGCTGCTAAAAAAACCTGAGCAGCTTCCCGCCATCCCTGCTTAAGAAAAGAAAATTCCAGTTTTGGTAGAAGCACTGACTGAGCTTGATCACTTAATATTCTAGTTAGACGTGTGATCGCCCACCAATTAACCAAACCTTCTCCTAAATATCCATCTTGCTGATCTATTAACCATTTATTTAAACTAGCTGGATTTAATTCTTCTCCAGAAAGAAATTCTGAAAATCCATGAAAATGCAAAACCATAGCAGCAGAAGTTAAAGCACATCCCCAACGACTAATTGTTGGCCTATCATTACCAACCCAAAGAGAGGCGCTATCATAAATATCATCACTCCAAAAAGGGTCATTTTGCCAAAAGTGAATGAGTGAAATTGACTCATCAGCTTCTTTATTTATTTGATTATTTTTTAAAATTGTCTTAACAGGAAAAACACTGCCAGGAGACATTTTTATTCCCCAACTACCCACGCTAGCAATTTCATCATAGGTCCAGTCATAAAAATGAAACACTTCAACATTATCAACTAAGATACTCAACAGCCCATTCTTTCTAGAAATACTTATCAAATAACTTTGCCCAATATTCCAATTAAAATTAATACCTCTTGCCAACATTTCTTGACCACCAATAAAATGATTTACCCACAAAGCTCCAGCCGAGAAATGTAATTGATAATAGTTTTTGTTATCCACAAACCCCCAGACCAAATTATGATCAACACCAAACTGAGGAATTAAATCAAACTGCCAAATAAAATCTTTAGTTGGTAAAAAATATTCTGCCTTTGTAATTAAAAAAGTTGGAGGAGTTACCTGGTCAGCTCTACCAGAAACAACTTCATTCTCGCTTCCTTCATTGCTCAACTCCCAAAACACACTAGGACTTAAATTAAATTCAGACCATTGAGTAAAAGCAAATATTCTTTCCGTAGAAAAAATAAATATTAATAAATAAAAAATAAATACTTTAATAAAAAAATAAAATCTTTGCACCAAACAATTAAACAATAAAAAACTGACTTTAATTAGAAATTATTCAGCAGCCTCTTCATCAATAAAATCACCTGACTCAACCTTGATCTTTTTATCTTTTCTCTTCAAAACAGACACCAACAAAAACAACGTCGTTATTAACACAACAACAAAAGCTACCAAAGTAATCAACTCAGGCAAATAGAAAACAACCAATGTCCCCTTACCACTAACTTGCCACAGATTAGCCCAATTATTTAAACGATAGTGAGGTAAAAATTCATTACCACCCTTTACAAAACCCAACCATAAATCATCATAAGTCTGATCTAATCCCAAGTAACATTTTTCTCCCAAACATTGAAATGACACTTCATGAATAGCATCGAAAGAAAGCTTATCTTCACCAACCTTAATCCTATTTAAAACAGCTTCTTGACCAATCAAACTAAGCTTTAATTGAGCCAACTGATTGAGAGCTAATGGTTGTAAATAAATACCATCTATTTCATTCACACTCTCTTTGCCAAAAGACCTTGTTTCCCAATTTAAATAAAAGGAAGAAAAAGAATCTTTACTAACCTGATTTAAAGTAATATACGAATCAAATACTTCATCCTGCTCCAAATAATCCTCGGCTAAAACATTAGAATCTCCATAATTAATAAAAAACTTAGTTCCCCGACCACGATAGTTTTTCCCCATCAACCTCATCACATAAGAGTAGGAAGATGAAATATCCTTAAAACTATAACCATTGCAATTTACGGCTCTTGAATCAGCCTCATAAATTGCTCGACCATTTTCAAATTTAGTTTTTATCTCTCCTACTTGGTGATTAACACAATTAACTGAAGGATTTTGAGCCAAATCCAACTTAATCACAGGGAAATATGAAATCAAACCAAGCTGCTCAATTTCAGGGGTTCGCAACACCAAATCTCTTTGAATAATCGCCCAATCTGGATCTAATTCAGCAACTTCTATTGAATCGAATGAAGAACCTTTTGCCATTCCATTTTCATAAGAAATTTCGGTGGGCTTAGCAGCATATTCAATTTTAATTTTTTCTCCAACAACCAAATCCAAAACTGGATAAATAGGTTGGTTTTTATCAACAATAACCCCAAAGTTATTAAAGAAAATTACTATGCTATCAGCAACAAAGTTATCTTCTAATTTAAACTCAAAATTCTCTAACTGAGGCAACTTAAGACTTTGCTCTCCCAAGACCAAAGTTGATTGAGGAAAATCCACAGACACCTTACCATCAGTATATTTTATGGCAGCTGGCACAAGATAAGAACTATCCTTATATCCTGGCATTAACAGCTCATACACAGCCCTAGGAACTTTGTTTACAACCTTAACCCCCAAATCATCAAATTGAAGATTTTTGGGATAGTGAGTCATTAATTCAGAAAAAGGAAACACAACATTTGGTGATTCACTGGTTAAAACATAATCACCCTCTTGTTGATATAAATAGTCTGTTCTAGTTCTATTATTATTAGCTTCAGCAAATTGAACCTTATTCGGCACCAAAATCTCTGTTTCTTTGTCAATAGCATTACGCTCATAAATACTTAGAAAGTCCTTAGACCAAAGCTCTGAAAAGCCAGCTGCATGCAACAAAGCATGGTCAACAGCAAAGTCATGTTGGCGACTAGGATCCATCCTAGTTTCATCTACAATCACCAAATCCACATTATATTTTTTAGCAATTTGAGCAAAATGATTGGCATTATAAGTATCAAGAGAAGTTTTTAATTCATAATAGAAAAAATCATTAGTTTCTATCCAACGATCAAAATCTCTCATTAGCAATGGTTGAGGGAAACCAAAAAAATTAAAACCCATACCTTGATAGCCATTACCCTCACGTAAAAACTGCCAATCATAATATTCCCAACCAGCATGAGTAAATTGTGGTAACTGTAAAACTCTCAAGTCTTTGTCTAGAGTATTCATGTAATCAAACATTTCCTGATACTGAGATGGATATTTAATTTGTAGTTTTTCACTTAAAAAATGACCTTGGAATGAAGGCAATGAAATATAGATTATGATCAAAAATAAGCCGCCAATTATTGTGTTGGCAGCAAACAACCAAAGCTTTACTATTTTTTTACGAGAACACAAAAATATAGTAATTTTTTCAATTATTCCAATAAATAATAAAATCGAAACAAAAGAATAAAGAATTGATAGCTTAGTAAATGGATTGCGAAAAGCCTCACGAAATGTAGCTGATTTATACAGCTTGTCGAGAATTACGCTGGTAGGCAATAAATCTACCCAAATAAAAATTAGACAAAAAATATACATCAATAAAACAGCCCAGCGTTTCCAGTTTTTTTCTCGATCAAAAATAATAGATAAACTACCTAGAATTGTTAAAATTCCCAAACCCTGCATTAAATATCTGACTAAAGATTTGTTTAAATGACTATCCCATTCATTAAAAATAAGATCAAAGTTCTTGTTTTTAAAAGAATAATCCATCCAATTAAATAAATATTGAGTACCAGCAGTTAGGTTCTCAATAGTTCCAGATTCGCGAACACTCCAAACAGACTCTGGTGCAAACAACTGATTATCACGGCTTTCTTGAACGTAGCGAGCGTTGTGAGAAACATAATATAAATTAGGTAAAATCCAGTAAGCATTAGCAAAAAAAGTTAGTAAGCCAACAAAAAAACTCATTTGAATCGCTGACCAAAAAGACCTTTTTTGCAGAGAAACAAAAAAGACATAAAGTAAAGAAAAAACTACAGCCAAATAAAAAACGGTTTGCGTATGAGCGCTAGGAGCCATTAAAAACTGTAATAAAATAAAAGAAAAAACCGTTTTAATACTTACTTTATTAATTAAACTATGGAGATTGAGCAATAGAAATGGCAAGAAAGCAAATTGAATCGTAAACATCTCAAAGCTGATATAAAACTGTTGTAAAGTTAAAATATGTAAAAGATAAAAAACTGCGCCCAAACTAGCTAACCAATTCTTAAAATTACCAAGCTTATTGCCTAACCAAATTTTAATCAAATAAAAATACATACCAATGCCACCTAAAAGATACATTGAAAAAATAAAGACATATCTAATCAAATTAGCTGGTAATAAAATTTTTAATAAAAAAATAAACGGTAAACGTAAAATCTCTGCCGACTGCCCCTGAGCAGCTGGACCACCCAATCCCTGATGTTCTACCCAGGCACCAAAAAATACTTGGCGAGCATAACGAGGTAAATCAAATTCTGCTTGGATATTATCCCAACCAGAATAAATAGAGTTTGGATGGATATTAACTACAGCAATCCACAAAGCCACCACTACCACTAATAGTAGTGGTAATAAACTCAAAATTTTAGCTAATTTAAATTGCTGAAATAGCTTTTGCAAAACATCTCATTGTAGAACAATATTGAGTAAGTTTTGTAGGCTCATTTTATTTTACAAACCAAAAGAAACAAAAATTATTAATAATTATTACCTTTGGTTTGTTGGGGCGGTCTAGGACCGCCCCAACATGGGTATAACAAGGTGAGAAAATTACGGAGCAACAACGTTGCTGGCAACCAAGGTCCATCCCGTCGCGTTTGTATGGCGAAGAATGGTCCAGGCGCCGTTGTTCACATCGAAGAAAACGACGTAAACAACTTTGCAACCCTGAAGTCCGCAGTTGTACAAGTGGCTGTTCGCCGCTTGCTGATAGATGTACGGCTGATCCATGAAGCCGCCAGCATTCTCTTTGACCTGATATTGCGTCACCGTGGTTGCGCCAGGGTGATATCTGGAGAAGTTAACATCCAGATTCAGGTCTCCGGGTCCAGAATTGCGACCGCGGAGATAGATTTGCCATTCCACATCCGGCTGGGGATTGGCGACAATCGAGTAGTTGCCAAACTTCATGACAACTCCAGCAGTAGTAGTCAGCTGGTAACCGCCTTCGTGAACGAATTTGGTTGCGGTGGCATTTTCCAACGACTCTTGCGAGTCAGGAGAAATGAGAGCCGCACTCGGATTGGCTTTGCGTTCGGCTTCGGTTTCGACGCCGACGACGCCGGGTTTGCCGCAGAAATCTTTACCGCCGGGAAGTGTGCAGACGTTTTCGTTGAAAACGCCATCTGCCCAACGATAAGCGGTGACCTTATAAGGGGCACCTTTGATTTCGTAGCTCGGAGGTTGGATCTTGGCATTGCTTTGAGAAGGGCTGTCGTTTGATGGACCGCCTTGACCGGTGGAAACCGATTGAGTCGGGGCTACCGCAGTCACAGCAGGCTGTTCGCCGCCAGACATGTGGAAGTTACCGATATCAATGTTCCAGGGAGCGCAAGCGCTCAAAAGCACGGTCAACAACACTAGGGTTAGGGTCTTTTTCATCTTTCGTTACTCCTTGAGAGGTTTGATAGCAGTTTCGCCGCTCTAGTCCACGCTGGACTAGAGTCAGTTCACGCAATTAAAAACCATATAAAAAGTTTCTAATTGCGCGAACCGATGGCTCAACTTCAAACTTCAAAAGAAGTAAAATTTCTCACTTGTTAAAGAGCGACTGAATTAACAGTCACCGTTGCTAAAAAGTATTTCGCTTAGAACATTCGTAGTGAATGAGTAGCGAGCAAGCTCTTCAGCCAAAAATCTTTTTATAAAAAACAAGACTTTTGGCTAAAGATCTGAAAGCAAAAAATTATTTTAATTAACTAATACTCTTGGTATATATATGTTTTTTTACACCAGGCTTAAGTATAGCACTAAAAGACCATTTTGTCAATGTTATAGGATATATTTTGGCTTATTTTATAATTAAAAGTTTCAGATCCCTGCCCATGTAAATGGACAGGGATCTTGGCCAATTACGGCCTATGGAGTTGGTGTTGGGGTTGGAGTAAGAGTAAACACCGGCGTGAGCGTCGGTGGTGGTGTGGGTGTCCAAGACTGAGCAGTTGCAGTTTTTGCTGCCACCGCTATTGCCTTGTTCTCTGCCTCGATCTTTTTATCGATCTCGGAGATATCACCTTCAACCTTTTCGAGTTGAGCCTTTCCTTCTTCGATTTTTGCTTCGATCTCAACTTTGCTGTCAAGCAAAATCAATTTCTGACAAATCAGAGGAAGTTCATCCTCTGGCATACTGGTGATTGAACCGAATTCATTTTCTCGGCCAATCACTTTTAATGCATCGTAGCAGGAGGCTGCCGCTTTTTCCTTTTCAGTTGCGAAAAGGCCGGAGCAGCTGCTCAACACAAAAATCCCTACTACTGCCAACAACAGGAAGATGTGAATCTTCTTCATTGTTGCTCCGTCACTCCATGAGATTTAGATCCGTCACAGCGCAAGCGCTGTAACGATCCCCCTTCTAGAGAAGTGACCTGGTAAGTATAACAAAATAGATCAAAATAGTCAATGTTATAGGATAAAAAAACTATTTTCTTTTTAACTCATAGCCATATAAATGGCGTAAAAAGATAGCAGGAGGATCTTCTAATAAAAACTGCTGAAACTCTTGATAAAGGGCTTTGCGTTCTTCTTGATCCAAAGTGGTTCTAGCTTTCTCCAATAAACTATCAATACGAGTATTCTTGTAATTAGTAAAATTTGTTGATTGACCAGAATGCCAAAGGAAATATTGATCTGGATCAACTGGTGATTCCTGACCTATTAAGAGTAACTGAAAATCATTTGTATCTGGAAAACTACTAACTTTTAAGTTAACCTTAATTTCTAGAAAACCACAAAGTTCTTTTTCTTTTACAGCACTAGATTTCTGACAATCGGCAACAGCTTTTTTACCTAGCTCAGTCCACTGTTGAACAATGCTTTCAGCATCTTTCTCAAAAGTTTGAGTCGTAGTTAAATAAAGCTCTAGTGGTTGTCTAGGCATATCGTCAAAAAAACGTTCTGTAGCTCTATTTAAATCTTTTTCATAATTCTTCCCACCCTCAAGATATGCCCATGAAGTTGGATCTATTGGACCTCTAGCTTGAGTGCCATCGCGTGGACTCTCTAGACCGTAAGATAAGGCCTGTCTCACAGATTTGGTCATCAAAGGATCGGCATTATTAAAAAATACAGCCAAATATCTATCAGTATGAAGAATTGGAGTGCTTTCAACATTTTTCCAATCTTTTAGATCTGCAGGATCAGCTATATCTGGAATAATATCTATCTCTCCCTTTTTGAAAGCATTAATTAAATCAGTTTCTGTTAGATAAAAACGATAAACAAGCTTTTTATCTGGAGTTTCCACCACAAGCTCACTTAAACGATTACCTTTTTTAGTGTAATCTGCAATTCTATTTGGCCCAATACCAATAAGGGTTTGTCTAGAAAAAAACCATAGATATTTTTCAGTTCCTTGACGAAATACTGGTTCTGATAGCACAGATGGAAATGGAGAAAATGCGTCTGGTAATTTAAAAACTAAGTCATTGGGTGTTGCCACAGTTTCAACATCAACAAATTGATATTTAATATCTGCTGGCTCAACTTCTTTACCATCCTGCCAAACAACATCCTTTTTTAAAACAAAACGATATTGTTTACCATCATCTTCCACCACCCAGCGTTGAGCTAAATATGGTTTCGCTTCTTTGGTTTCGGTTATTTGAGTTAAGCCTACACTTAACTGATTTTTAATAGTCTGGGGTAAAGTATTGAGAGTGAAACTACCAATCATCCCAATATATTCTTTTTTCTTGAAATTAAGACGATCTACTAGGAATGGAATAAAAAGAGAGAAAATAATAATTGCTCCAACTAATGAAGTAATTAAAATCGGGCCATGTTTTTTGGCATAAGCAGTTAGATACCAGTACAAACGTCTCATCTATCTCCTATTCTAGGGCAGAAACAATGATTTTGCCAAGAGAAATAATAAGCTAGAAATTTATTTATGCTATGGCAGCAATAGAAACAGCTGCAAAAAGAACAATGGCTACTATAGTTAAAATGAAAACCACTCGCTCTACACCTCGACGGGTGTGATAAGTTTCTCCACCACCACCCCAGGTTGAGCCTAGTCCACTACCTTGTGCTTGTAAGAGTATAAAAGCAGTAATTATTATTGCTAAGATAATTTGGATTACCAATAAAGCACTATTCATTTTTTCCTTTATTTTTTATCTTGCTGCCAGCCCAAATATTTTACAATTCAAACTGGCAGTCTAATTAGCTATTTTGTTTTTACTTCAGCTCTATTTTCTCTAATAACAGTAACTCTAACACTACCAGGAACCATAACTTTCTCCTGGATCTCGTCGCGAATTTTGACTGCTAAAACCTCCACATCATCATCTTTAGATTTTTCTGCTTCTAGTAAAACGCGTAATTCACGTCCTGCTTGAACAGCATAAGCCTGTTTAACTTCTGGATATGAAGTAGCAATTAATTCTAGGTCTTCTAGACGTTTAATATATTCTTCATGGTTCTCATAACGAGCACCTGGTCTAGCGCCAGAGATAGCATCAGCTACATAAACAGCCATTTGTTCTGGACCAGTAAAAGGTTCGTCTTCATGGTGTTGAGCGATACAATCAACTACTGCCTGTGGCATACCAAATTTTTTGGCAATACGTACACCCAGAGCAATATGGTTATCATCTGGATCTTCAGCTACTTTACCAATATCGTGTAGCAAACAACCCAATTTAACTATATTTACATCTAAACCAAGTTCATGAGCAACTTTAGTACCGATTTTAGTTTCCTCCATGGTGTGAGTAATCATGTTTTGACCATAAGAAAAACGATATTTAAAGCGACCCAACATAGCAATTAAGCCAGAGGGAAGATTATAAACACCCACAGCATGACAAAGTTGTTTACCAGCTTCAAAAATTACCTTTTCAATTTCTTTTTCGACTTTATCAACAACTTCTTCAATGCGAGTTGGTTGAATGCGACCATCTTTAACTAGTCTTTCCAAAGAAATTCTAGCAATTTCACGACGAACTGGGTCAAAACAAGAAAGTTTTACTTCTGTTGGTGAAGCATCAAGATCCACATCAACACCAGTGCGACGTTCAAATGAGTGAATGTTTCTACCACTCTTGCCAATGATTTTGCCTTTGATTTCTTCAGAGGGGATATCTACGACTGATACTGTGTATTCTGCTACGTTATCAGTGGCACCATATTTCATAGCGTCAATTAAGATTTGAGCAGCTTTATCGTCAGCTTCTTGCTTGGCTACTTCTTCTTGTTCACGGATGTACTTAGCCATTTCACTGGCCATTTTCTTTTCCAAACCATCCATGAGCATTCTCTTGGCTTCATCTTGAGATAGTTTTGAAACTTTTTGAAGATTTTCTAAGATTTTTTCTTTAGTTTTTTCAATTTCCAATTTGGTATTGGCAATTTTTTCTTTTTCTTGCTCTAGATAGTCTTCTTTGCGCTCTAGGCCAGAGAGACGGTCATCTAGGCGATCTAATTTATTTTCCAAAAACTTTTGTTGTTCTTCCAATTGTTTTTCAATTTTGCGAGCTTTTTTCTCAGCTTCAGTATGAATAGCCATTGCTTCATCTTTGGCTTCAACAATAATTTCTCGAGCTTTTGCTTGAGCTTCACGAAGAGCAACCTGATTATCAACGCTTAGTTGAATAGGTCTAACTACCGGTTGAGCTTGTGGGGCAACTGGATTTTTGCTTTTAGCTGGCTTTGCCTTTTCAGGTTTTTTAGCTAATTTGAGTTGTGGTGCGTTTGCCTGAGGAGCTTTTGCTCCACTAGGAAGCTGTTCACCAAACAGCCTAGATAGATTATTAAAAAATGACATAGTTTACCTCTTTCATATAAGTACTAACATATTTCTTTTCTCAAAAAAACATTTGAGAGAAAAGAGTTAACTTAGGATTTTGATATGGAAAAACTAGAGGAGTTTCCTCTAGACAGACGCGAAGAGCGATCGGGGACCGACAGGCTGATTTATTGCATTACTGCGAGTCATAATATTAATAAGTTTGTCCGATATATTCGATAATTCTGTTTGCGTTTTTTCCATTTAGACTTAAATTTTTTCAAACTCAAGTCACTTCGCAAGTTACTGGCTGAGATTATATGCCCTCTTGGCACTTTAGTCAATGAAAAACATTTTCAATAACTTAAAGTATAGGACTATATATCAATCCTTTTGGCACTTTTACACCTAATTTGGCTATTTTTTAGCTGCTTCCTCGCTATTTTGGATAGATTCCCAGATTTTTTTCTCAATTTCTTTGCATAAAGGGTGATCTTCTATCAAGCGCTGTTTAGCAGCCTCTCTGCCTTGAGCAAGAACTTCTCCATTGTATTTAAAGAAGCTTCCTGATTTTTCAATCACTCCCTTTTCTACACCAATGTCTACCACATCTCCTTCTCTGGAAATACCGTTTACATCCATATCAAATTCAGCAGCTTTAAAAGGTGGGGCCATTTTGTTTTTCTTGACCTTCACACGATGGCGGCTACCTACAATATTCTCACCTTCTTGGATATTACCAATTTTACGAATATCCAAACGCAATGAAGCATAAAATTTCAAGGCATTGCCACCAGTAGTAGTTTCTGGACTACCGAACATAACTCCAATCTTCATACGAATTTGATTGGTGAAAATCATTAAGGTATTGGTTTTGCTTAGAGCTGCAGTTAATTTGCGCATAGCTTGAGACATTAAACGAGCCTGGGTACCCATTTGATGATCACCCATGTCTCCTTCTATTTCAGATTTAGGAACTAAGGCTGCCACTGAATCAACAACAACTATATCAACTCCACCAGATCTGACTAGGGTTTCTGCAATTTCCAATGCTTGCTCACCATAGTCTGGTTGAGAAATTAATAATTCATCTAAATTGACACCAATTTTTTCTGCACGAACTGGATCCAAAGCATGTTCAACATCAATAAAAGCTGCTACTCCGCCATGTTTTTGAACTTCAGCGATGGCATGCAAACACAAAGTGGTTTTACCAGAGGCTTCTGGACCATAAATTTCAACAATTCTTCCCCTAGGAAAACCTCCTACGCCTAAGGCCATATTCAAAGCTAAAGAACCAGTAGAAACTACTGGGATTTTGGGCATATTTTTTAAAGATTCACCCATTTTCATGATTGAACCCTTGCCAAATTGATGTTCAATTTGTTGCATGGCAATGCCAACAGCTTGATTTTTTCCATCTTGAGTACTGGTTAGATTATCATTTTCTGAAGAAATGGATTTTTTTCGTGCCATATTTTTCTTTCTATACTAATTGCGTATACCCACACATTACCCCAAACAATATGTCATAGCAAGTCGTGAATTATTGACTTGGAGAAGAATGTTTACTAACAAGAGTCTATAGGTAAAAAATAACAACTATATGACACGTTAAATAAACTTGTTATTAGTTTTCAGTAAGTTTTGATACAATCAGGGCACCCTAAAAAAAACGGAGAGTGGCGCAGATGGCTAGCGCGCGCGCATGGGGTGCTAGAGAAGTTCGGGATAGCTTTCCCGTTTTCGACAAAACTTTTTAATCATATAGTTTTCATCCAATAAATTAGCTTTGGCTGGGTAAAAAGAGCTATAATGTCTTTTTTAAAGAAAAAAATATGATCTCTGTATTCAAACGTCTCTACCACTTCATTTGGCAACGCAAATGGCCATTCATTCTTGGCACCATCCCAATGATGTCTTCTATGTGTCTATATAATTTGGCGCCATTTTTTGTCAAGTGGCTTACTCAAGCAGTACAAGATAACTCAATGGATCATGCTTTCCAATTAGTTCTTTTTTTTGGCTTAATTCTTTTTATCAGCAATCTATTGGAAAACATTGGTTACTATGTCACCGATAAAAATATGGTTGGTACCTCAAATGACATTTCCAAAGCTGTTCTAACTCATATCCACAATCTAGACTTTGCTTATCACACCAACAAGAGCTCTGGCAAACTAATTAGCTTAATGAAAAGAGGTGACGACGCTTTTTTTGCTTACTACGACATTATCAATCGCCAGTTTTTAAACTTAGCCATTAGTTTTGCAGTGATGTTCTTTGCCTTTGCTAGACTACGTTTTGACTACTTACTCTTTGTCATTTCGCTCATCGCCATTACTATTTTTGTTGCTTACTTTTTAATCAAATTCAATATTAAAAGACGTCAAGAATTCAATGACGCTGACGACAATGTTTCTTCAGCTAGAGTCGATAATTTAGTTAATTTTGATACTGTCAAATACTTTGCTAATGAAAAATTTGAGCAGACTCGTTTTTCCAATCTCCTCGCAATTTGGAATAAAAAGTTACAAGGCTATTTCTTCACCTTCCGTTATTTTGATGGCATTGTTGGCAATCTAATTAATTTTGCTTTGGTAGGAATTATGTTTCTTGCTGTTAGAGACCTGCAAAACCAACAAATTGTTTTGGCAGATTTCATGCTTGTAGTCACTTTTTCAATGACTCTTTTCCCAAAAATGATGCAGCTACTTTTTAACTTGCGTGAACTTGCTAAAAAAAGCACCGACATCAGCACATATCTTGATTTGTTAGATGAAAAAATAACTGTTCCAGATCCAGATCAACCACAAAAGATACAAAATATTAAAGGAGAGATTTCTTTCAATGAAGTTGGTTTTTCCTACGAAAACAAACAATCTGTTCTAAAAGATTTTTCTCTTAAAATAGAAAGTGGTGAGGCCATTGCTTTGGTTGGTTTTTCAGGAGCCGGAAAAACTACCATTGCTAAACTAATAATGCGTATGTATGACCCAACTAGTGGTCAAATTTCAATTGATGGCGTTGCTATTAATAAATTGCTCAAAAATGATTTGCGTAAAATAGTTGGAGTAGTTCCTCAAGATCCGCTGTTGTTCAACAACACTGTTTACTTCAATATTGCCTATGCCAACCAAAAAGCCACTAAAGAAGAGGTTTTGGCAGCCGCTAAAGCAGCTCAAGTAGATGTTTTTATCAAAGACCTACCAAATGGCTATGAAACCATAGTTGGTGAACGTGGTATTAAATTATCAGGTGGTCAAAGACAACGTCTAGCTATTGCTAGAATGCTTCTAGAAAAGCCTAAAGTTATTATCTTGGATGAAGCTACTAGCTCGTTGGATAGTGCCTCAGAGCAAATAATTCAAAAAGCTTTTTGGGACCTAGTTAGAGATCGAGAAAATCCTCGTACCAGCATTATTATTGCTCACCGTCTTTCTACTATCATCCAGACCGATCGCATTGTTGTTATGAATGAAGGTCAAATCGCAGAGATCGGAACGCACGAAGAATTGATTGAAAAAGATGGTGGTATTTACCAAAGACTTTGGTCTCTACAGCGCAATGGCTTTATTGGTGATGGAGAAAGTGATCAATAATAAGAATTTGTGTATATTTACTAGAAAATAATATCCTATAACTATTGATTAATTACATATTTTGTTATACAATGATAGATTCTGCAAAATAAATAAAGTTGTGTTATCGCAACACTTATTTTTGTTTAGTCTGCAGTAAGTTCTTTAAAAAAACTTGTTGTAATTATTCTTTGGCGATCAGCACTCAAGATATCTATTTTGGTATTTTGAGCGCTGTTCACCAAGAATGGCCATCTTACCCATTCCGGGTGAGACGTAGATTTGGAGGAAGTTATGAACTTCGCAATCCTATTCTTTGGCGGGTTATTGCTGATTGTGGTGGGCTTTGTGCTCATCTTGATCAACATGGCTAAAGCCAGAAAACGCGAGTCAACCGGTAAAACTATCGGCGGACACTGCGGCGGCATGGCAATTATGTTCGTAGGAATTGTCGTTACCCTCTCGGGAACGATTGGTTGGCTCATCGCCAACTTTCCTTTCTAACGAATTGCTCAACAAGTTATTCAAAGCGCCGGGTTCTGCCTGGCGCTTTTTTTATTTCAACAATCAGAGATATAATGTAAGTATTAACAATAATCATAGCTTTTTTTGATATAGCTTGATATAATATAGGACATATGAACATTGAAAGTTCCTCAAAAACCTGGGCTGTAATTTTTGCAGTCTTAGTATTAGGTATCGTCGGTTATTTTGGCTACAAATTCTATTTTCCTCGCGAAGAAGAAATTGTATTTGAAAAAACCACAGAACCAACCCCTACCCCAGCTCCATTCCGTTGGGATAAATATCTTGGTGGCGATGAAGCAACAAAGAGTGGTGAAGTAGAAATTACCACCAAAGGTGGCGTAGCTGAAAAAGGTGCTTCAACAACTAAAGAAGTAAGTGTTACAGAGCCAGCAACCACTAAAAAAGAAACTACTGTTACCGTAACTACTTCTACTAGTGAAAATGGTCAAAAGACAACCGAAACCAAGACATACTCTACAACTGATGAAAATTGGTCAATTGAAGTTAAGGCCGAAGCTCACGCTGAGTCTTCAAGTTCTTCAAACTAATTAATTCATAATTACTTTGTTAAATTCAAAAACCGTAAGCTTGCTTGCGGTTTTTTGTTTCACAAACCTGTTACACTGATTACATGTTAAAAATAGATCAAATTGCTCCATTAGATGTTAAAGTCCTCAATCAATCTGGAGAAACGACTTCATTGCGCTCGCTTTTAGGCAAATATATTGTGTTGTATTTTTATCCAAAAGATAATACTCCGGGATGTACTGTTGAAGCCTGTGGTTTTCGCGATGTCAATCAAGAAATTACAAAGATGGGAGCTACTGTGATAGGTATCAGCAATGACTCAGAAGATACTCATAATAAGTTTTCTGAAAAACACCAGCTGAACTTCCCATTATGGTCTGATCAAGAACATACTTTACTGGAAGCTTTTGGTGCTTGGGGAGAAAAAAATCGCTTTGGCAAGCTATACATGGGTATTATTCGCTCAACATTTATTATTGATCCAAGTGGAAAAATAATTAAGACTTGGGAAAAAGTTAAGCCAGAAAACCATCCAGAAGAAGTTTTAACATTCTTAAAAGAATATTTAAAAAAATAGAAAATTATTCTAGAGGAAATTTTTCCTGTATCCATTTAGCAATTTTTTCAAAAGAACTCAATGGTGGTTTTTGTTGCAATAAAACCTCAGATAGAATCTCAGATACAACCTCTTTTTTGTCTTTTGGCAAAACTAAGATTAGTCTGCCTGGGAAACGAATGGTCTCTATCATCAATAAAGTTGAGTCATGTTTTGTATCAAACCAAAATCTTCCTAGCTCTTCCCAATAATAAAGATTTCCCTCGACATTAATACCAAATGTAGTAATACGATGAGAAACTTCTGGTGGTGGAACAACAGCCAAAACATAATTGAGAAAGACTACTGAAAATACCATGGCAATTGGTAGAAATTGACCAGAGAAAAACAAAATTAAAGAAATTAATAAGGCTATAACTAAAACAGTAGTAAAAAACTGGCGATTTCTTTTACGAAATGGCCTACTAAGAGCCATCCATTCGTAAATCATTTTTTCAGGTACAGGTTTATACATTCCAGGAGCAATTTTGGACATTTCTGGCTCTGATCCACCAGAAAAACTTGGTTCTTCATTATCAAATTGAGCGTTTGGATCAAAATTCTCTACATCGGCTGTAGCTGAATTCTTACCACGTAAAAAATCTCGAACAATTCCCTGTGCTTTTTCCATTGCTATTAATATACACCAATTTGCTGTTGCACTGAAAGTAGCACCAGATGGTACAATTACTACCTAACATCTCTAGGAAGGGTCGCATAGTGGTTCATTGCACAGGTCTTGAAAACCTGCGGCTCACGCCATCGCGGGTTCGAATCCCGCCCCTTCCGCCAAATAAATAGGATTTTAATGCGCATTTGGAGTATTCATCCCAGTTATTTAGATATCAAAGGCTTGGTCGCGGTTTGGCGAGAGGGCTTGTTAGCTCTTCATGTTTTATCTGGGAAAACAACTGGTTACACCAAACACCCTCAATTACAAAGATTTAAGGAACACTGTGCTCCAGTAGAAGTAATAACTGCTTATTTACACGCCATTGTCGATGAAGCAGAAAAAAGAAATTATAAATTTAATCGTCAAAAACTCCAACCAATTAAGAAAGTAAATAAAATTACTGTAACTCGTGATCAATTGGAATATGAAACAAAGCACTTAAAAGAAAAGCTGAAAAATAGAGATCCGCAAAAATTTATTGCATTAGAGCAACAGCTGATCTTCTCTGTTCATCCTCTTTTTGAATTAGTAGATGGACCAGTTGCTAGTTGGGAAAAAATTGTTGTATACAAAAAAACAGAAAAAATATTTGAGTAAAAATACTTTTTTTGCTTTAATTTTTTGTCATTACTGACAAAAATATCAAATCGCATTAAATAAATAACCCATAAAAATAATGCCAATGATAGTAATGCCAAAGAAAACTATTAGTAGTTCTTTTTTCATTAATTTAGCTAGCATCAAACCAGAAGGAATCGATAGTGTGGTTGAAGCAGTCATAAAGGCAAGAGCAGTGCCCATTGGCACACCTTTATTAATTAAGGCTTCTACCACGGGAATAACACCAATTGAATTAGTGTACAAAGGGGTACCAATTAGGACTGCTATTGGTACCACCCACCAAGCTTTACTAGATAAATAATTAGCAACTAATGACTCTGGTACAAAGCCATGAATTAAGGCACCAATTCCAACTCCAAGTAGTACGTAAGGAAAAACTGTTTTGGTAATTGTCCAAACCTGACCTTGCCATAACTTTACTAGATCTTTAAAAGGGACTTTTGCATTTTCATACTCAGCTTCCACTTGCTTTCTTGATTTAAGCTTCAAAAATTCAGGTCTAATATATTTTTCCATGTTCATTTTTTGAATCAACATGCCTCCCAACATGGCAATTAGAATTCCTACAACGTTATAAAGCAAAGTCACTTGCAAACCAAAGATACTGGGAAACAAATACAGCGAAGCTTCATTGATTAGAGGTGAACTAATTAAGAAAGCAAAGGTCACACCTAGCGGAATCTTCGCTGAAATGAAGCCTATGAATAGTGGAATGGATGAACAAGAACAAAAAGGAGTAACTACTCCAAGTAGAGCAGCTACTAAATAATCTAAACCATAGAGACGACGCTTAGTGAGAATATCTCGCACCTTTTCCATGGGGAAATAATATTCTGTAATCGTCACGACAGTGTTAATCACAAACATCAACAAACCTATCTTAATGACGTCATAAATAAAGAAGTTGACACCGTCTCCCAAATAAGTCTGAGCAGTAATTCCTAACCATTGATAAGTAACTAGATCTGTAAATTGTTGAATGGGTGTGAAGATACTCATCCTAACAATTTTCTCCACAACTGCAGATTTTAACTTTCAAAGATTCTTGGTTATATTCACAATCATCTGAGTATTTGCTGCCTGCTTTTTTAGTTTTGCCACTAATTAAAGATTTAATTTTTTCAACATCACCATTGAAGCCAGTTATTACGATCTGATCATCGATAGCTAAAACAGGACTACTCATAGCTCCTAGCTCCACGATTTTAGTAACACCTTCAGGCCCAGATAGATACTCAACCTGTTTTTCTAAATTGAGTTCCTTAGCTGCTTTAAGTACTACTTCATGTAATTTTTGACAGGTTGGACAACCAGAACCTAAAACTTGAATTTTCATAAAATTTATCTTTCTTCTATTATTTGAAATAATGCACGAGTAATATATTGGCCTTTTTTTGATAAAGAGTAATAAACTCTTTGACCTCTTTTTTCATCACTAACCACACCGATATCTTTTAAATCTTTTAAGTGATGAGAGACTAAACTTTGAGAAAAATCTACGTGCTCCATGATTTCACAAACACAGTGTTCACCCTTTTTCAAAATACACATTAATTTAAGACGAGATTGTTCAGCTACAATTTTAAGAATTGAGGCTAAGTTTTCAACCTGTTTACCTTCTTTGGAAGAATTAGAACAGCATTTGTATGAACTCATATTCATATATTATGAACTTGAATCGATTGCTGTCAATAAATCAAATACAAAAATATATAAACACTTTAAACAAAAACTGAATATGCTAGGTTAATAGAAAAAACTTAGGTCATACAAAAATTTCAAGAAAACACTAAGTTCCGTGTGGTAAAAATCCTACCAACTTTGCGGTTTCAATCAAACCAATAATTGCCAAAACTACAAAAGCTAAACTTCCCAAAAATGAAATAACTGGCTGCTTAACCGCAGCAATAGTTCTCTTTGGTGATAAAAATAAAAAGATATTCAAGAGCATGTGTCCCAAAAAGACTCCAATAGAAAATCCAAAGACATTAACTACATTAAAAAGAGGTATATAACCAGCGAAATCATCTAAACCCAAAATGAAAGGTACTGAAAAAGAAAGGAAAAACAAAGCCTTAAAACCTGTTTTTAAATCATTATCAGCAATAGAAAGACGTGGCACAATTTTATTCAATACCGGAGCTAAAGCACGATTGAAATTTGATAAATATTTTTCAAATAATCTCACAAAACCAAATAATGCGAACCTATAATTTCCTTCAGCATCCTTAACATGATCTAAACCTTCTTCTGCTAGACGAAGCAAAACTAAAGATGCAATTAAGATCATTGCTGCCATTAAAAATCTTACTTCACGAAATAAATCCCAAAGCAATAAAATGGCAAATGTACCAAGTGCATTACCAAAGGCCGTCCCTATCTCGATCATAATCCTATTCTTCCAACCAGGAAATTTAGACATTAGGCGACCGATGAAAATAGCAAAATCAATTGATGTTTTTAAATAGATTGTCATTCCCACGGCAATATCAGTCCAAGAAAGATGAATTAAAATTTGTTCTCTAGCAATCACGAAACGATTTAATCCAAAAACCTCTAGAAACAATAGGCCAACCATGACAAAAAAAACTACCACAGTAAGAATAAGTGGAATAATTTGATCAGGATAAAACGGCTGTTTTTCTTCAGGCATAACAGGGATTAATCTTAAACTTTTTTGAAAAATAATCAAGGAAAGTAAATATGTCGTGTTAATAAAACTTTAAAAAACTAGGACTTGATGAGGATCTCCTTACAGAGACCCTCATCAAATTGCCAAGTCTTATTCTTCGCTCCTACTTTTTGTACCAGTTGTTCACCAGGGTGATTTTGTCCACATGATTCACATCAGTGGTGGCAAATTTCTCCGTGCCATAGAAAAAGTTCGTGGTGCCTTGAACAACCGACACACAAGTGGAATCTCCACCAGTGTTATCGTTTGTACAGGACCACTCGCCATTTCCGAGGTTCGTCAGCGTCGCCACGGCGGTGCCGTTGGTGAGCTGGATGCTACTGTTGACAGCAACATCAATGGGAGTGGGAGCAATTGGAGTCGCTGGCGCGCAAGCGGCCAACAACAAGAGAAAGAGCGAAATGACCAGAATGGTCGGGAAAGGGTGCCTCATGAGCTACTCCTAAATTTTATTTGGGAAAGTTTTTTGACAACTCGCCCAGCCTAAAAATACAAAATAAACATACCCTTAGGTTGAACGAGTTGCTAATTAACACGACATATTAAAGAGCTGTTTTACTTTATGTTTCATAGCGCATTGCTAATATTTAAAGTAAAACCTATAACATAATAGCACTTACTCAATAAATAGTCAAACTATGGGATATAAAACAGGGGTGGTTTTTCCCACTAATTACGTTACACTTCACATAAACCACTATTAAGTATGAATACCTTAAATAAATGGTCGAAAAAATTGAAATAACCAAAAAAATAACCAAAGATAAACTCCCAGAATTTGTTTTTAATCTTGCCGTTCAATTTAATAATGTCGAAGCCACAGAACTCGCCCCAATAGTTATCAAAGTAATAGAAAAAATTACAGAACCACAACTTTCATTTTCAGAGTTAAGTGGCGAGCAACAAGAGATAATAATAGATTTTATTACTGAATTTTTGCCCCAACTAATTTTAGAAGATGCTGCAAAAGCCTAATCTATCTAGATAGGACACCATTTGTTTCCATGCCAACAAAAACCTCATGATACCAATCTTTTAGATGAGGAAATTTGGGATAGTTTTTTCCTAACTGAAACATAATTTCGTTATAAGCAGATTTCCTTGCTTCCTCTAGACTCTGATCTCGCCAGCGATATAGGAAAGCTTCAAATTTATCTAGAATTTCCAAAAAAGCAACTTTTTTTATCCAGTCTTGATCATTAATAACGACATTAAGATCTACAAGACTAGCTGTAATTCCCTGAGAAAAATGATGGGATAATGACATGTCAACAAGACTAGATTGGTCTTTGTTCAGTAACCCCACTCTTTGTAAGAAGAACTCACCAAATTGAATATGGCTAGTGGTAAAGAAATAGCGCATTGGAGTTGTTTTTGGGTCTTTGCCGATGTTTACCAAAAACTCTCTTTCTTCTGAAGAAAGAGAAAATAGTTCTAAAGATTTTCTTTGCAAATCTTCATTTTCACCAGCCTCTTCGCTAGCTACTTGTTGTAAAACATAGAAGTATATTTCTAGTGGAAGCATAAAAAAGATGCCATTTTTAAAAATAGCATCATAATCGGAAATTCCGTTTTCTGGAGTTTTTTTACTGATCTGAGCCAATGATTCATGTAGTTCTTCATGGAATTTTGCTGGGTCGCATTCGAGCAGCCATTGTTGGTGTCTTTTGCGGAAAATTGCTTGATTAAATATTCTTCTGACTACTGCTTCTGGTTGGCCGTCTTTTGCTTCAAATGGACCAGCTTTGCCAATGTCACTAATGAAAATCATAAATAATAAATCAGCAATGAACTTGTCGTCTGCTTTAAAAAATTCTTTGATCCAAGGTAAATGGTCTAAAACCTTTTTGGCCATGGAAACCTCATATCCCCAGTGACATCTTTGGTCTTCATGGACTTTAAAAACAGGTTCTTCGGTTAAAAACCCTAATTGATTTAATAAAGAAGATGGATAGGCAAGAAAGCTCTGTTTGAGTGTTTCTGAAAGTTTGGTATTTTGAACGTCTGGGTGAGTTAATAGTTCAAAAAGTTCAGAACGAATTTGCTTTGCAGCATCAGTTAATTTGTTATCTTTTTTTTCTTGGCTTATGTTTTCTTCTCCAACCGAAACTTTTTTTTCTTGTTCGATCATTGATTAGGGTATTATATACCTCAAGTATAGTTAGTGTAATTATTTAAAAAAACTTTCCTGATATACTAACGCCATGTCCCTATTCTCTCGTGCACCAGGTGAAAATCTCTTAAAAAAGTTTTTTCATAACTACAAACCAACAACATATAAAACTGGAGAAATCATTCTTCAACCCAACGATGACCTACGCTTTATCCACTTTGTTGACTCTGGCTATGTAAGCCAACAATTAGTCTCTGAAAATGGAGAAGACTTCATCGTCAATATCTACAGAACTGGATCATATTTCCCTATTGCCGTAATTCTCCATGGCACCAAAAATGACTATTTCTATGAAAGCCTAACCAAAGTTATAATTTATAGAGTCCCAATCAAAGACGTCTTGGATTTCCTAAAAACCAATCCAGCAGCAATGGAAGAATTATTAATCCGCCTAAGCTCAGGACTAAATACTTTGGCAAATAAAACCGAAGCACTAGTATTTGGAAATGCCAAAAGAAAAGTTGCTGCTACCCTATACTTCACCGCTCAACGTTTTGGAAAAAATGAAAACAACAAAATAATCATTGATTTCCCCCTAACCCACAAACGAATTGCCGCTATGACCGGTATTACCCGTGAAACAGCTAGCATCGAAATGATGAAACTCAAAAAAGAAAATATAATCAGCTATAAAGGCAAACAAGTAACTATCCTTAGCTTGGACAAGTTGCACCACTCTTGCTTGTGCAATGAATAATCTAAGCCTTTGGATTAATAACTAGCTTTTTAAACTTACCAGAGCGCAATAACAGGGCAATTACAGCATAAACTGCAATATCCTGCCAGTTATCAGCTAAACTCTCATTTTCTGGGTCTTTTCCAGCGGTTAAAAGATTTTGTAAACGACGTAGTTTGTCATTAGTACGAAATAAAATACCTAACTCACCATTATCTAAAATATTATCCTTACCGTAATCCTTGTGTTTCTGAATAAAAGTCTCGACCATTTTTTCACATTCCTCACGAAAAGCATCGTCAAGGTATTGTGGAGTGGTCTGCTTATTTACCATGAAAGTTTCCCTTCTATAAACCTGCTTAGGCTTATAGAGTAACACACCCCCCGGTCTTTTTTAAAGAACCGGGGGGTGTGACTTATTTCAATAATCTAAAAAGTGATTATTTACCCATGCGAACACGAGCGATAGTAGCAACAATTCCTGTGGCTACAGTGCCAAGTGACATGGCAATACCCTGAGCATCAAGACCAGTGTTAACCACTTCGTGGGCGGCAACATTATCTCTCTTGATCACTACGCGAGTAGAGGCATCACTTTTGGTTTTACAGTTGATTTGTTGGCCATATTGACCAGTTTCACAAACTGCTTCTGCACTAGCATTGGCTTCAGCTTCGACTTGATCAGCCATAGCTGGAGTAACAAAACCATGTAATACAACTGCAGCAACGGCTACAGCGATTAGAGATTTGACCATTTTCATGCGTTTCCTTTAGTCAACCCCGTTGTAGGGCTGCAATTGATTAATACTACAGTCGACAAAAATATGATTTAAGCGACTATGATCCAGTATGATATCAAAATAAAGTCCTTTTGTCAATAGTTATAGGGACGTTACTCGATAAAAAAACATTTGGAAAAACAAAACAAAATATAAAAAATGAAAAAACTAATAATTTATATGAAGATAATAAGTATTTTCAGCATCATCCTTATGCTCTACTTTTACATAGCGCAACAAACCGCCACCACACTTAATACTACCTCTATATAAAGTACCATCTCGTACTGCCTTAACAGTGTAATCACCACTAGTCTTACTCACCATATCAATACCAGTATGAGGAGAACCTCCATAGGCACGCCTGACCCTAGCATAGTAAGTCATGCCATAACCCTGAGTAATTAAAGCAGCATTATTAACTGGCCAATCCCAACTACCACTAAAACCAAATGACCCGTCAGGACTATTGCTCCAAGTAATATCAGTGCTCTTTAAATAACCAGCTGGATCTCGGTGTACTCCATTATTAGCCACCTCAAAATGAAGATGAGTACCAGTAGAACAAGCAGAGGCACCAGCAATAATACTAGCAATATTGTCACCCTGTTTAATATCACGAACTTTTGTTTCAGAACCTCTGCCAGCAATAATAGATTGAATAGCCTCCAACTCAGCTAATGTTTTAGCAAGTTCTGCCTGGTATTTAGCCTCACTACTCTGAGTTTCACTTAAGAGAAACTGTTGATCTTTTTTCTGACCCAACAAAGAAGTTTGAAGCAACTTAAGAGAAACTCTTTTTTGCTCTAGTTGAATTTGTTTTTCTTCTTTAAGTTGTTTTTGATCATCATATTCTAAACGTTGATTTTCAGTCTTTGCCATTACATCAGCTGTTTGTTTTTGAGCTTGTGACAAGTAACGCATTTTCATCACCAGATCTGAAAATGAACTAGATCCGAGCAGTTGCAAACTTGGAACTGTACGACTCTGTTTATATTGAGCTCTAACTCTCTCAATCAAAACCGTACTCAAACGATCCAGTGAATAGCCTAAGCCTTTAATTCTTTCAGCTAATTCAGCTACTTGATCTTCTAGTTGAATAATCTCTGCCTGAGTCAAATCTACTTGTAATTGTTGGAGCGAAATTTGGCCATTTAATAAATTAATAGTATTAGTCAAAGTCACTTTTTGACTCTGAGTATCTTTAATTTTTTGTTCCCAACAAGTTTGCTTGCTTTTATTACATGCTAAATAGGCATTTTGGTCTTCAGTAGATCCTGTTCCTTGAGAACAAGTGATGGCAGCACAATCCTCCTCAGCATAAATAGTTGAAACATGAAAAATTCTCAGCCACAAAACACCCAATAAAATAGGTAGCAACCAGAGAAAAGTGATCTTTTTACGCTTCATCACCATAGCCTCATTCTACCGTCTTTGCATCATTCGTCGAGCGGCCATTAAACTAGCTGTAGTTCCCAACAATAAAGCAGCTACTGTCCCAGCACCCAACTGATAAACAAAAAACTGCAGTGGCAATGGAAATTGCACTATCAAACCAAGGAAATTCTGCAACCAAGGAGTGGCATAAAGCAAAATTGCATACATCGCACCCCAACCAAGCAATGAACCAACAAACCCATACAACATACCCTCCAAAACAAAAGGACCAGCAATATACCAATTAGTTGCACCAATAATCTTCATTACTGCAATAGCATTTCTCTTGGCAGCAACCTTCATACTCATCAAAGTCATAATCATTAGAAAAGAAACAACTCCCAAAATACTAGTTGCAACCAAACCCACTCCACGAACAGCAGCAGTCCACTGTTGAATATCAGCAACAATATCCTCCTGGTAAACAACATCCTCTACTCCCTTAGCACTTTTAAGATCTGCCTGAATTAAATTAAGAGCAGCAACATCTTTTCCAGAAACCTCAATACTAGCTGGCAAAATATCTGCAGTAACCAACTCCAGTAAAAGTGGATTATCCTTGTGATCTTGTTTATAGAACTCTAAAGCCTGTTGTTTAGTCACTAACTTAACATCAGTAACATAACTTTTCTCTTTCATAGAAGAAGCAAGCTTCTCTACATCATCTGCTGTAGTTTGAATTTCAAAAAAAGCAATCACCTGGGGCCTAGTCTCAAAAAACTTCAAAATCGAATCAGTACCAAAAGCCAATAAAGAAAAAATATATGCCACAAAAAAAGTAACTGTCACCATCGACAACGCCAAAACACTCTGATACGGAGAGCGACGAATAGCAACCAAAGCATCTTGTAATTTTTTCATGTTTTTTTCTCCACTCCATGCTCTTTTTTAGCTTTCTTAGTCTCTGTTTTTTCTTTCTTCTGCTCAACCTCTTTTTTATCTAAAATCTCAGACATCCTAGCTTCAATCTCATCCTTATCAATAGCTTTTTTCTTAAAAAAAGACAAATCTAAAGTAATACCAAAAGCTTTTCTCTTTTTTTGCTTATCCTCAGTTTTTATTTTCTCAACCTTCTTCTGTTCAGCTTTTTTATCTTCATGATCATGATTTTCAACAACCTTATCTGGACTAGCTGGCCTAGAATCTCTTTTCAAAACACCCTTCTCCAATTCCAAATGCCTCTCTCTTTCCAAAGCATCCAAAAGAGCCAAATCATGAGTAGCCAATAAAATTGTTGTACCCAAATCATTAATCTGTTGCAACAACCTCATAATCTCCAAACTTGCCTTACTATCAAGATTGCCAGTTGGCTCATCAGCAAAAATCAAACTTGGACCAGTAGCTAAAGCTCTAGCAATACTAACCTTTTGGGCCTCACCACCAGAAAGTTGTTTTGGAAAAAGCAAGGCTTTCTCAGTCAAAGAAACTAAGTTCAATAAATCGGTAACCCTAGATTCAACTTCATCATTAGACTTGCCAATAATTGATAATGGCAAAGCAATATTCTCCCAAACATTTAACTCTGGCAAAAGCCTGTAATCTTGAAAAACTACCCCTATCTTACGACGATGCTGAGGTATCTGCTTTCTAGGCATTTCAGTCAAAGAAATATTTTTATAAGTAATTTCTCCAGAAGTTGGCTCCAAATCTTTAATCAAAAGATTCATTAAGGTAGTTTTACCACTACCAGAAGGACCATGCACAACAACCAACTCACCAGACTTAATATGAAATGAAATATCCTGAAGAGCAACAACCCCACTGCCAAATTTTTTGGTAACTGATGAAAAAGTAATCATGATGTATTCCCATGATACAAAAACCTACACGATTGCACTAGCACGAAATCGAATTTTACTAAAATTAAGAAAGTTATTCTGCCTCGACAGGAGCCTCGGCCTCAACCTCAATAACCTGAACTCTTCCCACATCCATCAACCAACCAGCTTTTTGACCCTTAAAAGTCTCACCCCAAACCTTAACCTTCATCCCCACCATCTTATCTAGATCTGTGATAGAAGAAGTTAAATAAACTGTTTGACTCTCACCACCTTCGCGTAATAAACGATGCGAACCCTCATCTTCTGCACCACCAGCAGCCAAATATCCCTCTGCATTATCCTTAAAAGTTAAATCATCCTTAACCCCAAAAACATCTCCAGCCTTAATATTATCTCCAGCAATCTGTTGAGTTGCCTGAGGAGAATCAGCAACATTATTCTTTTTATTCAACTTAAAAGCACCATAACCAGTACCAACCCCAGCAATAACAGCAATTAAAATTAAACTTATTAAAACTATTTTCTTTTGTTTGGATTGCATAGGCATTTCTTTTTTTGTTTCTAAATCTAAAACTTTTATCTGGGTTTTACCAGATCTATTTACACGCACAGACGAACTAGAATTGTCGCTGACAGATGTTTTTTCGTCAACCGGTGTTTGGTCTGTATCGATAGAAATTTTTGTTACATCATCCAAATTTTCCATACGAACATGAAGTTTAGAATCTTGCATATTATTTATCATACCCCATTCTTTAAGAAATTTTCAGCTCCTCATAAATGAAATCATCCAAATCTCCATCTAAAACACCACTGGTATTTGAAGTTTCAACCTCTGTCCTAGTATCTTTAACCAACTGATAAGGATGAAGAACATAATTACGAATTTGAGTACCCCAGCTAGCATTGTGATGTTCACCCTTTTGCTGCGCCAACTCAGCCTGCTGCCTCTCTTCTTCTAAAACAGCTAATTTTGATTTCAACATCACCAAAGCCTTTTCTCTATTCTGAACCTGGCTTCTTTCTTCACGGCAACGAACAACAATCCCAGAAGGAATATGACGTAACTCAACAGCACTATTCACCTTATTAACATTCTGACCTCCAGCACCGCCCGCTCTCATAAAAGACCACTCCAAATCAGTGTCTTTCAACTCGATCTCATCTGTATCCTCAATTAGCGGAGCAACTTCAACTAAAGCAAAAGAAGTTTGACGCAAATTATCAGCATTAAACGGACTTAAACGCACCAAACGATGAGTTCCTTGTTCTTTTTTAAGATAACCATAAGCATAACGAGCACGAACTTCATAAACCATTTCTTTAATTCCGGCATCTTCACCTCTAACTTCAGAAATTAAAGAGAATTTCCAACCCTTTCTCTCAAAATACCTGGCATACATCCTAGCCACCATCTCTGCCCAATCCATTGCTTCTGTTCCACCCTGTCCTGGATGGATAGATAACATAGCTGCAACATTATCATATTTACCCTTGAGGTAAGTTCTCAACTCTAATTCAGTTAATAACTTACTTAACTGCCAATATTTTGCCTCTGTTTCTGAAGCAAAAGATTCTTGATCAGCTGCCTCTAACTCCAAATAAGCAGCTACATCATTAGCCAAATCAGTTAAGCGCTGTAAATCATCTAGTCTACCCTGGAGAAAAGAAACTTGTTGCATCTTCTGCTGAGCATCAGCTCTATCCCAAAAACCAGGCATAGAAGACTCCTGCTGTACTAATTCAAGCTCTTTATTTAGTTCATCAAGCTTAGTAGCTACCAAAAACTCTCTGGCTTGAATAACTTTTTGAGATAATTCTTCATGAGTTAATTGCATAATATTCAAAGTGCTATTGTACTGCCTCTCTACTTGGCAGACTCCAGGAAAATCCAACAAGATCAATTGTGGGCAATATTTTACCCATAATCGCAGTTTGATAAACTAATCCTGGTTGTTTCTGTACTAAGATTTTTCCAGACCAAGAATCTGGCGCAGAAAAATCTATCATCACTTGCTTTTGCGATTCTTCTGGAACCACTACTAAAAAACCAATTTCAGTAAAAACCCGTCCACTAACAGCAATCTCCTGACTCTCCCAATCTTGCAAAACCTCATCTCCAACTACCACACTCAAAACCTCTATATCTTCTGGAACAATAAAACGATAGTAATTAACATAACCAAAATGATTCGCAACCTTATATGCTTTATTCTCTTGTTGCTCCAATGGTCTATCAGCTATTTTAGCCTGATTAGTAAAAAGAACTTTTAATCTAAGCAAAGAATCAATTGATTCAACCATTAAGTCACGCTTTACCTTTGCATTTGCCTTGTTAATACCAACATTAGACTCAAGAGGATAAACAAAAAAATCATTTGGTGCCACCTGAGCTATTTCACCAGCAATCTCCAATTCCTCACTCGTCTTTTGCAACTGATCATTTTTACTAAAAACCAAAACCTCTCGCCAAATCTGATTGCTTAAAACCTCAGAAAACAAGCTTGTTTTTTCCTTCTCCGAAAGCTGTTCTAACTTCAACCATAGAGCTGTTTCTAACTCCTGCAACTGTTGAGCTTTTTGTTGACTACCTGGAAAAAATTCATTTCTATCTTGTCTCACTACTTGAGAAAATTCCTTAGCACTCATCCATCTAGATTCTGATGGTAAATATATAGAACCAATTTTATCCAAAACCTTCTCAACAGTCTGGGAATTAATTGCAATTACCCCATCATAAAATTGTGGATCTTGCTTGATTTCTTCAAAAAACCAAAGAATTTTTTTAGCAGTAACAGGAAAGTCAGCAAACCAATTAGCATCGTGCAAAGCCATACCCCTACCATCACTCAAATATCTAGCATGACCCATTGGTGATTCCGTAATCACACTAATCCCACTTGGATCATAAATATCTCTAATTGTCGGTCGCCAAAATTCTGAATTCTTAAAATCTAAAACTGCATATGAACCCATAAAACCACCAGTTGCTCTAATCTCATCAGCATTTTGAAAAATTACTAAATACTTTTTACCAGTCTGTTGTTCTTGATAAAAAACTCTTGCTAATTTAAGCAAATCTCTAAACTCATTAAGAGTAGCTGTTTGTTTGGACCAAAAAACTTTTCTAATAACTGCCTTATTCCAAGCATCCAGTAATCTCTCTGTATGCTCAAAGGTTGGTAACAGATCTTGTTCTAAAACTTTGGAAATAAAATTATCAGACGAAAAACTTTTATTAAGCAATACATTACCATTCTTACCCAACCAAATTGTTTCTCTCCAGACCTCAACAACAGGTATTTGACGAAAAGATAATAAAGATAAAACCTCTGGAACTGGTTGAGAACCAGTAAAAAGCCAATAACTAAGAGTAAAATTATGCTTTAATATGGCTAAGATAGCCAAAAAAGTGGTTAGAATAGATAAAAATAAACTCAAAACAACCAAAGCAACTACTCTTTTTAAAATAGAAATTGAGCGCCATTTTTTAATGAAAACAGAACAATGTGGTAAAAACTGGTAATGCATAACACTTTTCCCGTATAATACCGCAAAAGGACCTAGAAAATCTGCTATGACTCAGCCCACCAAACAACTTGTTTTGCTCCATGGCTGGACACCAGATAAACAAGTAATTGACCGACTCAATCCGTTTAAAAAACAATTAACTGAAGCTGGCTTTGTGGTTCACCTTTGGAAAATTCCTGGTCTTACTACTGACATTGATCATAGCTATACCATTGAAAAATATCTTGAGTGGTTAACTAAAGAAATTACTCCATTAAAAAATATTGTTTTAGTAGGCCATTCCTTTGGTGGCCAGCTCGCTACAGTTCTTGCTGCAAAAAAACCAGAATTAGTTTCCAAACTCATTCTCATTGATAGTTCTGGTATTCTTGATTTTATTCCAAGCAAAGTATTCAAACGCTGGCTATTTAAAATACTAGCCAAATTATTCTTTTTCCTTGCTTACGTACCTTTATTTAAAAGAGCAATTTATAAACTAATTAGAGAACGAGATTATATTGAAGCCAATCCTGCTCAACAAAAAACCATGCGCAACGTACTTAATTATTCTGTCTTACCTCTATTGAACAAAATTACTGTTCCTACTCTAATCATCTGGGGCAAAGATGACCTAACCACTCCATTGCGAATAGGTAAGCTTTTTGCCAAGAAAATCCCTAATAACATTTTTAAAGTTTTGCCAGCCAGACATTCACCAGTTTATACTCACCCTGATTTAGTAGTTAAAGAAATCCTGTCCTTTCTAAAGAAAGAAAGCTTATGAGCTTTTTAACTATTTTATTCATCTTAATTACCTTACCTTTTACTCTTATTAGACTTGTCCGCTGGTTGGCTTGGATTCAACAAAAAGAATATCGACTAGATAGGTTTTGGAACTTTCTATTATCTCCAGAGGGCATGGCAGAAGTAGTAAGATTAGCTCCTCAAAAAAATGACTTTACTAGAGTTGGTCTCAAACGACCAGCTATCACCATTCGCTCTACTACTGTTGGTTTTATTTCTCTAATCCTAATGGGCTATTTATTTTCTTTGGGCATTAGTTTTAAATCCTGGTGGTTGCCATTTTTAATCTATGCTCTAATCCCACTTTTACCAGCTATCAGTGGTTTAATAACAGAGATAATTAAATCGTTAATTAGCCTAGTATTACTATTCTTTGCACAAAAAAAACTACAAAAAGATAAACCCAGAATCATTGGCATTACCGGTAGCTATGGAAAAACTGCAACCAGACATTTATGCAGTAACGTCATTAGCCAAAAATTTACTATCTACACCCCACCGAAATCTCATAACACTCCCCTTAGCATTGCCTTAGATTTACTCAAACACTACCATGGAGAAGAAATTTTATTCTTAGAATTTGCAGCATACAAAAAGGGAGAAATTCAAAAGTTAGCTAGTTGGTTTCCACCAGAAATATCTTTAATCACTGGTCTAACACCGCAACATCTCGCTCTCTTTGGTAGTTTAGAAAAAATTATTGAGGCCAAAGGTGAGTTAGTAAAAAATACTCAGCTAACAGGAGTCGTGCTTTGCAATGCCATGGATCCTGGTACAGAAAAAATCTGTAATCAAGATTCTAGTAAGAAAAAAATCAATTATTCACCAGAAAAAGTAGGTTTAAATAAAGAAAAACTTGATGAAAGAGGCAGATTGAGCGTGCAATGGCAAGATCAAGTTTTAAAAACTAATTTAATTGGCCTACACCATACTGAAACCATTGCTGCAGCGATAGTGTTGGGGCAAACTCTAGAAATTCCTCCAGAAAAAATAGCACTAGGAATAACTTCATTTGTACCAGAAGAAGTATTTACTCAGTCATATTTCCATCCCACTAGCAAAGCTCTCATTATTAATGATGGTAAAACTACCAATCCCAAAGGCTTTCGCTCTGCTCTAAACCTACTTAATCACTTTAAAAAACAAGGTAAAAACACTATTTTAATTACTGGTGGCATTATTGATTTGGGAGATGAATCAGAAAGTATTCACTTAGATTTGGCTAGAGCAGCCAAACCAATTGTTGATTTTGTTTTTTACACCGGCTCTGATGGCAAAGCTGCTTTTAAAGAAGTTTTTGCCCAAAACATGGTTGACCAGTCAACCATCTTTGCTAAATTACTGCCAAAATTCAACCAAGATGATGTAATTCTAATTGAGGGGTATGTACCATTAAATTTAGCTAAATTACTACAAAGAAATCAGGATAAACAAAGTGATTAACGCTAGTTTGGGAGCCCATTATTCCAATAGTTTCGTGTGGCTTAGCTTTAATTTATGGCTAAAAAATATTTTGCATTTACCTATTAAAGATTCAAGAAAAGATTTAAGCAATCAATTACAAGAAATGTTTTCTGGCCAAACAATCCTAACCTACAAAGGCAGAGATGCTATTGAACTAGCTTTGCAAGGTTACAACATTAATAAGGCAACAGACGCTGTTCTCACCCAAGCCTTTACTTGCTCAGCCATTGAAGAAGGTATTAGAAGAGCTGGAGCTACAACAGTTTATGTTGACATTGGCAAAGGACAACTTAATTTATCAGTTGAGACTTTAGCTGAGAGTTATAAAAATCTTTCAAAAAAAATAAGTCCCAAAGCAGTTTTAGTTCAACATAGTTTGGGTCATCCAGCGGAAATAGATAAAATTGCTCAATGGTGTAAAGAAAAAAATCTTTTGCTCATCGAAGATCTTGCTCAGGCTTTTGGTGGCAAAAACAATGATCAATTTTTGGGTGCCAAAGCAGATGTGGTTATTCTGTCCTTTGGTAGAGATAAAGTTATTGATGCTGTTGGTGGTGGAGCCGTTGTTTTTAAGAAAAAACCAATAAAAACAGATTTTTCTTTAACAGAACCAGAACAAAAAATTATCAATAAAGACCTACTTTACCCTCTATTCACCTGGTTCATTAGACTTACTTTTCCAATTTTAATTGGTAGGTTATTACACTTATTTTTAAAGAAGATTAATTGGCTTAGTTCCCCTGTTTTTGCTCAAACAAAACAAGCCCATCAAATGCCAAAGGCTTTTGCTCCACTGGTGGTTGAGCAATTAAAAAACTATCAGCAAACCTTAGAGCATCGTCGTTCAATTGCTAGTTATTACTTAACTGCTTTTACTAAGGAAAATATTCCCTGTCTTACTAAGAATTCTAATTTAGAAAATGGTTCTTTGCTTAGAATAGCTTTGAAAATGAAAAATCCATTATTTTTAATTGACAACTGGAAAAAAGAAGGCATTCATCTCTCCGACCGTTGGTATCGACAAGCAGTTGATTGCGGTAGTAAAGAATGTAATACCAACTATATAGTTGGATCATGTCCTAATGCTGAATATATGAGCCAACATATTATTAATTTGCCTACTCATCAAAAGATTTCGCTTAAAGATGCAATTAAAATAGTCAGAGTATTAAAAAAACAGTATAGTAGTTAAATTATGAATCTTAGTTTTCAATCAATCGTTGATGAACAAACCTGGAAACAGGCTTTGGCAGATTTTCCAGAAGCCAATTTTCTTCAATCATGGGAATGGGGTGTTTTTCAAGAAAAACTTAATAAAAAAATTTGGCGCTATGGCTGTTATGAACAGAAGCAACAAACTACTGTGGGTATCTTTCAAATAGTTAAAGAAACTGCAAAAAGAGGAAATTATCTAACTATTGCTGGTGGTCCATTATTGGATTGGGATAAAAACCAACAACAACAATTAGCTGATATCTTTGCCTTTATAAAGAAATTAGCCAAAGAAGAAGATTGTTCTTTTGTTAGATTTAGACCACAAGCCATAGAGACACCACAATTAAAATCTAGGTTGAGTCACTTGAATATTAGACCAGCTCCTATGCATTTAACTGCAGATTTAACTTTACAACTGGATCTCACCAAAGACTTGGATACGTTATTAAAAGAAATGCGAAAAAATACTCGCTATGAAATTAAACAGAGTGAAAAAAAAGGTATTGTTGTTAAACAAACCAAAGACACTCAGGCTATTACTGAGTTTTATGAGCAACAGGTTGAGCTAGCAAAAAAACATCATTTTGTGCCTTTTGGCTATGATTTTTTGATTAAACAATTTCAAGTGTTTGCTGATAAAAACCAGGCTATTTTGTTTTCTAGTTATCTTAATGAAAAACTCTTGGCCTCTGCCTTTATTATCTTCAATCATCAAGAAGCTGTTTATCATTATGGTATTTCTACTCCAGAAAACGATCACTTGCCTGGTTCATATGCTTGCCAATGGGCAGCAATTCAAGAAGCTAAGCTCAGAGATTGCAAAAGATATAATTTTTGGGGCATAGCACCAAAGGATGAGACTAATCATCGTTTTGCTGGTGTCTCACTTTTTAAACGAGGTTTTGGCGGTGAAGAAATTGCCTATTTACCAGCACAGGACCTGCCAGTTTCTTGGACTTATTGGTTTACTTATGTTTTTGAGGTTCTTAGAAAAAAATTCCGTAAGCTCTAGTTTTTTAATAGTTCTGAATAATAGTTTAAATAGACGTTGCTAATGTTTTCCCAAGTTTGGGTTTTGGCAAATAATAAAGATTTGCTAATGTTGGTTTGTAGTTGTTTGGGATTATTTTCTAAAAATTGAATTTTTTTTGTTACTTCCAAATCATTTTTTACCAATGAAATTAAATGTCCAAGTGGCGACATTAAAAAATAGTCTTTTTTTAATGAATTGCCATAAACAGCAATTACTGCACATTGATAAGCAAAAGCTTCCAAAATTGATAAATAGCCACCGGCAAATACTATTTTAGCTTTTTTTAATAAATGTTCTGGATTGCTAAATCCAACTACTTCACCAACTTGTTCAGCTTGTTCTCGCAAAACTCCATCACCACAAAAAACTACTTTACCATCCCAAGTGTTGTTCTTTAATGCTTGCAATAACATCGGTAGGCCAGTATCAAATTCAAGTCTACCAACATAAAGGAGTAAATCAGTTTTTTTGGGTAATACCTTTGGAATATGAACACCTCCATAGAGAATTTTGTCTGCTTTAAAATGATAGTATTTTTCCAAATAACTACCTATGGCAATGGTTTTATTTGCCAATCTCACACCCAACTGTCTCCATAAGATATTTTTTTGAGGTAAAGGAAATTTTCCTTCCCAACCATGGAAAGTAACAACTACTGGCTTGCGCCAAAACATTAGTTTGAATGGCAGATACCAAATGAAAACATCGTGAACGTGAATTATGTCAGCTGTTTTAATTAACTTGAAATAGTTATGGAGGATTTGCCACCAAATTAATAGCAATCCTAAATATTTAATTTTGGGATATGAAAAGCGGAAAACTTGAATTTTTTTATCTGCTACTAAAGCTATTTTTTTTGCTTGTGGTTTTTGTTCGGTTAGTATTGAAACTTGCCAACCAGCTTTTTTGATTAGGTTGGAAGTTTCCCAAACATGACGTTCTACTCCACCGATTTGTGGGTAAAAGGAAGGCGTGATTACTAATAGTTTTTTCATAAATAATTTGAGGTAATTTTCAGATTGCTTATCGGTATAATAACCTAGATGCAAGTAAGTGTGGTTATCACTATTTTAAATGAAGAAGCAAATCTTAATTTATTGTTATCCGCTCTCAAGCAACAAACTTTCCGTCCTACAGAAATAATTATCGTCGATGGTGGTTCAAGTGACAAGAGTTTGGAAATATTAGCTTCTTGGCAACAACATAATTTTTTCAAAAAAATCCTAAAGGTTATAACGAAAGAAGGCAATCGTAGTGTTGGAAGAAACATCGCCATTAAACAAGCTAAGTCAGACTGGATTGCTATTACTGATGCTGGTTGTATTCCAGATAAAAATTGGCTTAAGGAATTGGTTGTTAATCAGGAGAAAAATAAGAGTGAGGTGGTAGCTGGATACTATTATGGAGAAGCAAATTCTTCTTTTGAGGCTGCTGTGATTCCCTATGTTTTGGTGATGCCAGATAGGGTTAATTCCAATGATTTTTTGCCGGCTACTCGTTCGATGCTAATAAAGAAAAGTGTTTGGACTGAGATTGGTGGTTTTGACGAGAGCTTGGCTCATAATGAAGATTATGTTTTTGCCCATAAGTTAAAGGAGTGTGTTGTAAAGATGAGTTTTGCAAAAAAGGCGTTTGTTGCTTGGATGCCAAGAAAAAATCTTGGGTCTTTTATGAAAATGATCTTTCGCTTTGCTTATGGTGATTTGGAGGCAAATATTCTTAGACCCAAGGTTGTTTTGGTATTAGTTAGATATTTAGTTTTAGTTTTTTATTTGTTGATGTTATTAGCTTTATTTTCTTTTGGCAGTATTTATTTATTTATTTTTAAAACTGCTTTATTTATTTTAGCCATAAATATATTTATATATTTTTCTTGGTCTATTCAAAAAAATGTTAAATATGTAAAAAGAGGCTGGTGGTGGTTGCCTATTTTACAGTTGACTGCTGATGTTGCAGTTATCACTGGAACTTTGTCAGGGATGATGAAGAGATCTGAATAAAATCTTTTACATGTAAGAAGTCTATTTTTGCGTTTGCAGCAGCCAAGCGATCGTTGTTGCTATCGCCTATTAATAGATATTCTTTAAGATCAGAGTTTGGTGTGTATATTTGTTCGAATCCTGCCGGGCTTGGTTTTGGTGAGGATACGATGTCGCGAGAGATTATTTTGCTGAAAATGGTTATTAATTTTAATTCTTCTAGGATTGGCTGGATTGTTTGCCTATCGTTACTTGTCCATAGGTAATAGATGTGTTTGTTTTTTTGTTGCTGTAAAAAATTGATTACTGGGAGGATCGGTTGATGGTTTTTAAAATTATTTTTTTCATATTCACGAGATAGTTCAATAAATTTTTGGTTGGCTATATTGCCGTATTTGTTTATCAGGTCTACCTGCATTTGGTAAGAGACCTGTTCTGAGTGGTAGACACTGGTTGGTTCTAGTTCATGGGCAATTTTAAGATAGCCTTTGCGAATGTCTTTCCAATTTATAATAAGGTCGTCGATGGTGCCATCAAAATCAAAGATTAAATATTTTTTAAGGTTTAAGTTCATATTAGATGACTGTGGTATTGATACTGTCACTGGCTCCGTGGATGAAGAGAGTATTTTCTCTGGCAGTGACTTTCATGTTTAATAACTCTCCATTTTCATATTCAAAGTATGGAGTGAATCTTATGTTGCCGTTCATAGTTTTTTCTTCAGAAAAGTTGTCAGCGGCATATGAGAGTTTTGTTTTTTCGTTCTTATAAAATGGTTGAATTACCCAGTCTTCTTTTTTCTGAAGAATGTCTTGAAATAGTTCTGTGATTTGTTGTTTTGAGAGTTTATTGAGGAAGACGACGCTTCTAGACCAAGAGGCATCTGGGTGTCCACCAGCTCTTTTGACTACATAGTTTCTTTGGTTTCTGGATAACAGCGAGAGTTCTGACCAAGATTTGATGGGCAATGGAAAGGATTGTGGGATTTCGTTGGTTACCATCCAGGTTGGGAGTAAGTAGTTATCTAAAATTTCTTGGTTTGATAAGGAGATTTTTCTTTTTATTTCTTGATTTTCAAAATAGTCGACTAGGATATATTTTCCTTCAAAATATTTGTTTATCTCCGGCAAAAGAATTGGTTTTTTGTTGATGAAATTAATGATTTCTTGATTGGTTTCTTGTTCATAGACATAGAAGGCTCTATAGAATGGTTTGTTAAGGTCTTCATTGGTAATTTCATTAGCTGATTTGACGGAGAAGTTTCCTCCTTCATCATTTAGTATTTTGCAAAAATATTGGAGCTGGCCAAAGAATTTTTTTGTGTGGTTTGAATAGACGAAGGTGCCACTGGTTGAGTTGGTTTTTGTTTGCCAATAGTTAATGAATTTAGATAGAACTTGTTGTTGGCTTTGGCCAAATGTCTGAAACCAAGTTGAGAATGAGTTTTGTAGGAAGATGCTTAGTGGAAAACTAAATGATTGAGTTTCTACTTCACAGATTTTGAAGCCAGCTGTTGTTAATAATATGTCTGGTCTAATAAAGAATGGATCAAAGTTTCCTTGTAATGATGAAACTGCTTTGAATAGTTCTTTTAGTGCTGGACCTAGTTTTTTGATTTCTTGTTTTTGTTCTGTGGTTAATTCATATGGATTGCCACTGACTAGGAATGGGAGGTTTTTTGTGGTTGGAATTTTTTCTTTGTCGTTGTCAAAGACAGGATAAAAATTGCTGCCTAGGGCCAAACTATTAATTTCCTGGGCTCTTTCTAAAAAGGTTTGTTTCACAAGAGTATTTTAACCCCTATCTTTTGTTTTTCCTGTTTCAATGTCATAGCAACGAGGGATTATGCCGATGGGAAAGTTGTATTTTTCAACTACTGAACAATAGATGACGCCTACGCCATTATGGACTAGTTCCCATTTGCCGTCTGTTTTGGCTGCAAAGTAGATACCTCCTTTTTCAGATTCTCCTACGTTTACATAGCCCGTCATGAATTCTGGAGTACTTTCTCCTTCTGCGGTGATTTGGACTTCTTCTTCATCCATAGAGAAGCTTTCAGCGAGTTTTTTTTTAACGTCTTTTAGGTCTTGGTCTGTTAGTCCAGCTCTTCTGGCTTGTTCTGTTAGTCCTGGTTCAAAGACGTCTTTGGTTTCTGGGACTCCTAGTTGGGTTTCTGCTTTTTCTTTGGTTATATTGTCATATAGTCTGGAGTTGTCTATTTTGCTGTTGCCGAAAAGGTCTGTCTTAGGAACGTCTTTGTCTGGTGCTGGTGGTTGGCAAGCAGATAGGAGATATGCCGAGGAGATGAGGAATGTTAGGACAAATATTTTTTTCATAACGTGGTGTTTAGTGTAGCGAGTTAACCTTAAACTCTCAAGCTGAGATATGGAATAATTGCTGATATAATCCAGGTTTGTATTGTATTGGAGGCGTCGCATAGTGGCCAATTGCACAGGTTTGCTAAATCTGACCGGTTCTCCGGTTCGTGGGTTCGAATCCCACCGCCTCCGCACACACCATATTTTCTTTTTTCTATTTCTAGACTAATCAATACATTGCTACTATTAAACTACTTCAATTAGTTGTAGTATGTGAAGTATGTCAAATACACAGAAAAAGAGACTTACCCTGTTTCTTAATCCGGCACTGATTAAACATGCAAGGGCTCAGGCTGTAATTGAAGATTTAACTGTTACCCAACTAATAGAAAATGCTCTAATTAAATATTTACCAAAAGAAACAATCATTAAAAAGATTAAATTAGACTAGGTTCATTACAAAGCTGGCAACTTATTAAGGCAATAATCAATAAAGATACAAAAATAATAGAAACTCAAATTATAGAAAAACAAATACAAGACAGTATCATTGTTGACAATTTAGTTTCAAAATCAAATCGAATCTTAGTAAGCATTTCTTCACACGCCTTTCCAGTCGATTTCTTTCCAAATACACTCGTGATTGAAGAGGAAAGAATTACTGTTATTACCAGAAATTTTCTGAGTTCAGAAATTTATAGTGTAGATATTAGGAACATCGCCAATGTCCTGATTAATACAACGTTCTTCTTCTCTCAACTAGTTATTATCTCGAAGACATTCGAGGAAAATGAAATAAAAATTAAAAATTTAAGAACAAGTGAAGCTATTTTTGCAAGAAGAATTATTGAAGGATTGAGAACCCTTAAAAATGAAAAAATAAATACTTCTGCATATTCAACTGATGAATTGATTTCTACTCTTAAAGAATTAAGTACGACAAAAATTATAATATAAAAAAAGGAAAAAAATGCCGATATCAACTAAAGAAACAGTGATAACAAGAGAACGCGATAATGAGCCAATCACTCAAACATCAGCTACAAGTATTACCCAAGTTAAAACTACGCAGAGCCAGTACATTGAACAAATACTCTATTTTTTCTTAGGAGTTTTAGAGGTATTGCTTGTTTTTAGGTTTATTCTAAAACTAATGGGAGCAAGCCAAGCAAGTAGTTTTGTTCAGTTTATCTATGGAACAAGTAAAATATTTATCTTCCCATTTGAAGGTATTTTTCGCAGAGCCGTGACTCAAGGAATAGAAGTAAGTGCTGTAATAGAACCAGCAAATATGGTTGCAATCATTGTCTATGCAGTCCTCGTATGGGGAATAGTTTCATTTATCAAAGTGCTTTCGGGCAAAGCACAATCAGAATAGAGTATTACAAATTATAAGGAAAAAAATATGACAAAACATATTAAGCAAAAAAGTATCAAGCCAATCGCCGCAGTTGTTGGTGGTGTAATAGCTGGAGCTGGACTAGCAATCGCAGGAGCCATTGCTTTGAAAAATAAAAAGGTAAGCAATAAAGTTTCCAAGGTTTTGAAAGACATAAAAACAGAAACAATGAATATGTCACAAAAAGCTAAAAGCAATATTGATAAATCTATAAAGAAAATTGAAAAAAATAATTAAAAACACTAAATAATAATTACTTGGAAAGAAAAACAATATGAATATATTACTTTGGCTACTACTTGGAGCTCTCGCTGGTTGGCTTGCAGGAGTTTTTATGAAAAGCGATCATAGTACTGTAGAGGATATTATCTTGGGTATCGTTGGTTCGTTCGTGGGCGGATTTATTATGAACTTCTTTGGACAATCCGGTGTTACTGGATTTAATCTTTATAGCGTAATCGTTTCTACAATAGGAGCAGTTTGCGTTATCTTCTTAGGAAGAGTTCTTCGTAGATAAAAATTGAATATTTCTTATTGATTAAACTATATTTAGTTTTAAATTAAGAAGGTATAATGGTGCCATGCAATTTAGCACTATTAGCCTTATCATCAATATTTTTATTCTGATATGTTTCTTTTTGGGAATCATTAAAATTTCCCATAGCTCATATACATTAGTTGTAAATAAAAAAAATAAAACAAACCAAATTAAAAACGGTTTTACGCTTATTATCATTTCTGTTATTGTCTATTTCCTTTTTAACCTTGTAATAAACTACATGGGTCTTCTGGATCCACCTTCATCTGCTATTTTTGGTCAAAAATAAGTCAAAATACTTTTGTCTCACTTAACGGCATAATCAAATGGCTATTTTTTAAACCTAAGTCCTCATGAAACTATAAGCAAACATGCTACCCATTCAACCACCATTTATCCCATTATTTTTTAAAAAAAATAATACTAAAAACAATTCATCTTATGAAAAAATTTTCTTATCATGGGAAGATGCCCTATGGCAACTCCTTAGAAATCACCAAATACCAAAAGACTCTGTTGTTCTTGTCCCTAACTTCTTTTGCTGGGATGTAGTAGAAAACATGGAAACCCATGGACTAAAGCATATTGTTTATGAAGTAGATAAATATCTGCAACCAAACCAAATTGATTTTGAGAATAAACTAAAAGAATTTAATCCAGCAATTATCATCATCTTCAATGCTGTTGGCATTACCAATTCTCTATTTAAAAATATTGAATGGCTCAGGCATCTTCAGAAAGAAGCTATTCTAATAGAAGATTGTGTACACAAAATTATTGATCCAGAAAAAATAAGTTTTATCACCAAAAACCACTATCTCATAGATAGTCTAAGAAAAGTCGTGCCTATCCAAGGCAGTAGAGTTTTTTCACAGCAAAAAATTGTAAATCCATCATTTACCAGCAATCTCTCTACCGCCTGGTATAGGACTAGAGTTTTCTATTGGTGGATAGTTATGCAGCTAGCATTGGTTCTAGTTTATGTTTCAAATAATAACTTTATCCAAAGATATGGAAATAGATTAGCTGAGTATGCTATGAAAACTGGTTACAACATTATTGGTGATCATGCTAATCCTAGTTCTGCTCCAAGAATAATGGGTTTGCTGGCAAAAAAAATAAATATTGATTTGATAAAAAAAATAAAAGAAAAACAAACTAATTTGTATAGCGATCTCTTAAAAAATGTTTTTACAAAAGAAGTATTCTTTAAAATTCCATTTTCAAATAGTGATAAAAAAGAATTAAGAGGATTTCCACTAGGCATTGAACTTGCTAAAGCAAATTTATTTTTAAACCATATTAGATCTAAGGGTGTTTTGGTAAGATTTGAATTGGACGACAGTCTTTGGGCCAACAAACAAAAAGTTGTATACCTACCAATGGGTCCGCAGGTTTCTGAAAAAGATATAGAAATGGTTTGTGATGTTATTAAAAGTTTCTAAACCTATTTAATTGACTTTAATATATAAGTAGTTTTTCCTTTAGGAGAAACTATAATTATTTCATCACCTACTTTTTTTCCTATTACAGCTTGGCCAATAGGGCTTTCTAAAGAATATTTGTTTTCTGTTACGTCAGACTCGTATTGACCAACCAAAGTAAAGGTTAGAGTGTTTTTATCATTTTTAAGGGTAATGGTTTTGCCAAAACTAGCTTTGTCATCCATTTTAATAACTGGGATATAAGCATTTGCTAAAATATATTTGATTTGCCTAAGCTGTCTGCCAATACTACCTAATTCAAACTTGGCTGCTGTATAAGCTCCGTTTTCAGATAAATCACCCATTTCTCTGGCCACAATTAGACGTCCCATGACTTCTTTGCGTAAAGAGGTCAAGCGCTCCAGTTCTGCCTTTTTTTGTTCTAAAGCTATCTTTGATAGGGGTATCTGGTCTGGTTTTGGTTGTTTGGCAATTATTTTTTTTACCATGTGGTTGTGATTATATTAGCAGTAACTGACATTAATTATTGAGCAAATTATGACAATAAATGTTAAAATCAAGGTTCATGAGGAGAGGTCGCATAGTGGCCTAGTGCAGCGGTTTACTAAACCGCCGTGGTGAAAGCTACCGCGGGTTCGAATCCCGCCCTCTCCGCCAAAACTCAACTACAACCTCTTAAACTGACCACCCTCTTTATAACTTGCAACTACAGTAGGCCTTGGAACTTTCTTACCAGTAACTTGATAATAAAGATCATAAGGATCAACCTGGGGCAAAACATGCTCACCCATCCTATTAGCAATTTCCTCAGCACTAGAACTAAGCAACATCACCCCAGTAATATAAGCAATAAAATCATCTACCTCCAACATAGCCACCTCACGACGCTCATAACTTCTTGCACCATCAGCAACCAAAACATACGGCAAATCCTTATCCCCACCCCTCGTTGGCCTTTCCAGTGGCAAAGTATCACTCAACATCACTATCTTAACCTTATCATTCCTCAAAACATCTTGAAGCTGCTCATAATACTCTCTACCAGCAAAAACAGCATGAGAAGCACAAATAATCACCTCTTCAGCTCCATCAATCAACAACAACTCAACCGTTTTTAAAATAGTCCCTCCACTACCAATCATATCGTCCATCAAAATCACCCTCCTACCCCTAACATCACCATAAACCAACTCATGCTCTGTTTTGGAAGGCCTACCATCCAAAGCCGGAATCCTATGTTTACGAATAACCCCCAACTCAAACCCCTCCTCATCATGAAGCTTCTTCGCCAAAGCCAAATTACCAAAATCCACCCCAACAATCATCGTTGGCATATTATCTTTTAGATAACCATTATTTCTCAAAGACTCAATCATCAACTTAGCAGTAGTAATATTAACTGTATCTATTCCCAAAGACTCAAACTGCTGACTAGCAGGAAAACTATGACTATCGACCGTCACCAAATTCTTTACCCCAGCCGTATGCTTCATCAAGCTAGCAACAGCCAAGCTCCAACTGGATTGAGCCATAGCCATCGCAACCTCTTCAACATCCTCCTGCTCAGCACCCACCTCACTCCTCATTCCTGGAGGTAAATCCTTCTTAGAAGGAAGATCCTGTCTCCAATCACCAAAAACACTTAACACACTCAAATTTTGAACATTAGGACCAAACTCACCTCGATCCTGAGTAAAAGCATGAGCCAAAAACATATCCAGCATCGCATCCGCCAAATTATCACCATTCATAATCCAAGGCATAACCACATTAGGAGCCTCTCCAGCCAGCAACAACCACATACCATTGGCAAAAGACGATTCTTGAAACCTAATTTTGGGATAAAGATTCTGCAACTGCTCAGTAGACTTTGGCTTATACGATCGATAACTCCAAGGAACATGAATTTTTGATTGAGCTGGATCAACTGGAGACAAAGAATCTAAACTGAAAAGCTTTGAAGAAGTTTTTTCAACCACGCTCATGCAACCAATTCAAGGGCAAGCTAAATTATTAGCTTCAGCCTATCATTAGATCTTTAAAAAAACAATAAAAACTAGAAACTCAAAGCTTTTTCAATCGCCTCAATCACCCCATCCTCAGCCTGAGTACCCACAGAAAAATCTGCAACCTCCTTGAGCTCTGCTGGAGCATTACCCATAGCCACTTTAACCCCACAAGCAGAAAGCAAAGGAAGATCATTAAAACTATCACCCAAACCCATTATTTCCTGCGGATCCAAACTCATCATCTCAGCATAAGCAAATAAAGCCGCTTTTTTACCAGCACCACCATCATTAATATCCATACCAACACCCTTCTTACCAGTGGTCTTAACAATATGCAATTGAGGAAACTCAGTAATTAAACTTTGCAAAATAGGCTCAATTAGTTGAGCATCATACAATGGTGGAATAGCAATTTTTGGAACATTATCTATTGGAAGAAACTTAATATCTTTAATAGTTGCTCCAGTCGCAAACTCAGGATCAGCAACGCCATCCCTAGTAAACAAATCCTTTCCAGACTCCGCCAAAAGAATATATTGATCTGATGATGACAACCTACTTATTATCTCCTTAACATCAATGGCTGGAATATATTTCCCCCAAACAACCTCATCTGTTTCTGCAGAAACAATCTCAGCCCCACCACGTACTATCTGTGGAGTCTTGAGACCTATTCGATGACACATACTTTGCAATAAACCCTCGTAAGCCCTACCAGTAGCTATAGAAAAAATACCTCCGCTTGCCACATAACTAGCGATTGCCATCTCAACTTTGAGAGAAATTTTTTGCTCATAACTAACAATAGTGCCATCAAAATCAGAAACAATTGCTTTAATTTTCATGAGATAATTTTAACACTAAAAAATATTCTTTTAGCCAGTTAACAGCTAATGACCACACTAAAAAACAAAATACTAAAAAATATTTTTTTAATCAGCACTTTTCTCTTACTAACCCATATCTTTGGCTGGCTACAAAACACCAACAACAACCCCATAGATCTAGATGAAATCGCTTGGGTAAATGATGCAAAAATCTATGATTGGAGAACAAATGAAAAATGGCAAAACTTCTCCTGGTCAAAAGACAACTCCAGAAAACCATGGAACTCAGCAGACTTCAGACTCTTCGATCAACCACATCTAACCAAATATATTTACGGAAATATCCTGAGTCTAAAAAAAATAGAACCATGGAATGATAGTTATTACCACCAAAAAAACTACCAAGACTTTGCCCAACAAAAACTCTCTGACAAAAAATACATTGATGAAATCGAAAGCAAAAAATTCTTTGGAGAAAAAACAATTGCAGCAATTGAAACATCTAGAAAAATAAGCCTAACATTTGGACTCAGCTTTTTCCTATTACTCTTCATCTTCATAAACTCAAACTCATCAACGCTCTCTGCAATTATTACCACCAGCCTACTAATGACCAATCCAATCTTTCAATATAACTTCAAAATAGCCACTGCTGACAGCATCTCAATGTTTTTTATACTCTTAACATTAATTATTTTTTACAAACTATTTTTTAATAAAAACAAAAACAACTTTATCTACTTATTCATATCTGCTATCACCACAGCACTTGCTACTAGCAGCAAAATCAATGGCTGGATCTTAGTTATAATATTTTTAATTTTCAACACCATCAAATTAATTAAGGAAGAAAAAATAAATATAAAATATTTTTGGCAAAAAAATATTCTCTGGATCCTAATCTTTATTAATACCTACATTTATTTACAACCAGAACTTTGGAACAATTCATTAATAGGAATAGAACATTTCTTTAGACAAAGAATTACTCAACAAATAATTTTCTCAACTACCACCTCACTAAATTTCTTAAACTACCACCTATGGATAATTAGATTATTTATAGAATCCCATACAAAAAACATTTCATTACTAAAACTATCACTGTTCATTATTAGCCTTGTTTCTCTATTAATAAAATTAACCACACAAAAAATTAATTTAGATTGGAAAAAAACCTCTATCATCACTTGCATTATAATTTCATGGCTCTTCTTTTTTTCCTATGCAAAAGTTGGTTTTTCAAGATACACCATGTGGCCACTCGTTCTTTTAGCTACTTTCACATCATTAGAAATAGAAAAAACCATAAAAACACTAATTATCAAAAAAATACCTCATCGTTTCCACATCAAAGTAAGCTAATATTTTTTCCAGAGCTTGACATAGGACAGCTTTCTTTCAACAATTGAACATACACATGAAAGCGACTAAAAAAACTTACCAACCAACCCAAGTCGCTAATAAAAACAAGCTTATCAACTGGCTTTTAATTATAAAAAGATTTTTAACAACAAACAGCAACGGCTTCTTAAGTGGCCTGCTAATCTGGCATTTGATCCTCAGAATCCCAACATTCTTCGAACCATTTTGGTATGTTGATGAAACCCTATACATCCTAATGGGCAAAGCCATTAAAGATGGCGCTATCCTATACAGAGATGTAGTAGATAACAAACCACCAATAGTCTATTTACTAGCCACCATCATCCCCAGCCAATTAGGACTCAGAATACTTAATACTATTTTTATCTCAATCACTCTAATTTGCTTCTACGACATAATAAATAGATTGATTGTCAAAAAAAACATCATCGCAAAAATCAGCACAATCACATTAATGATCTTACTTTCATTCCCTACTTTTGAAGGAACAATCTTTAATGCTGAACCAGTCTACATAACTTTCGGCATCATTGGCATCTGGCTACTATCAAAAACAAACAGCTGGAAATTTGCTTTAGAAAAAAACACCCCAATAAACAAAACCAAATCAGAAAATAAAAAAAGATTCTTAGCTGGCATATTTTTTGGCCTCGCGCTCTTAACAAAAATTCCAGCCCTACTATTCTTTGGACCAATCATCTTAACAGATGCCCTAGCCTTAATATCTCAAAATAAAACAACAAAAAACATCAAACAAATAATTGTCCAATTTAGTTTATTAATCATTGGACTATTACTACCTGTAATAATAACAACCTGCTTCTTTGCTTATCATCAAACATTAACTGAATATTCATATTGGACATTCAAATATCTCTTTGGCTACATTGAAAACTGGAAACCATTCTTTGATTTTTCACCATCTTGGTTGAAAATATTTTTCCTAACCAAAACCAAACTCATATCCTTTGTTTTGAGCAACCTACTTTTACTAAAACTTTATTCCAAACAAAAAATTTCACTACGCCGATACCTACTATTTAGTTGGACAATAGCTAGTCTCTATTCAGTAATTCTTTCCAATAGACCATTTAATAATTATTGGCTTCCATTTTGGCCATCAATGATTGCCTTAACAAGCTATGTAATAGAAAAAATGATAACCAAATACAAATCAAAATCACTATATTTCGGTTGGCTAATTTCTGTTTTCATAACCATCTTTATTTTTGTTGCTATTCCATTCAAATTATTTCCCAGTGTAGAGTATTACCAACTAAGCTGGAAATTATTTGGAGGAAAAATCACTAAATGGGACTACGAATCATGGTTTGACAAGCTAGTCGATGAATCAGTTAATCCAAGAGCCCCCACAATCATGGGAGATAATAAGATCACTAGAGACTGGCTGAATAAAAACAAAATCACAACAATTTTCATTTGGGGAAATAACCCAATGGTCTTATTAGGAACAAATGCCAAACAAATAACAAGATTCCCACTAAGCTTCTACATTGATCACCTACAACAATTTAATGACCAACAATTTGCCCAATCCTACCAAGAAATAGTTGATATTAGACCAGAGGTAATCATTAAAATGAAACCAACTCAAAGCAAATTCTTTGAAATGGACAAATTAATTGAAAAATATTATCAAAAAATAATAGACATGCGCACTCAAACCATATACTTCAGCAACGACGCAACCATCTTTGAACTATCACCAACAACATATTACAGTAGGTTCTACTTAATAAGCCAAATACTCAACAACCAATATCCAAGAATTAAAACTCCTCCATCACCATGGGATTATCCTAGAAATGATTCTGATCTCTTTCAGCTATCACCTGCTCGAAATCCTTAACCAACCAATTTCCGATCTGCTGATGTGTATCACTATTAAAATGAAAATCATAAGTAAAACGCAATGGATTACTCTTGGAATATTCAGCTAGTTGCGGCTGATAATTAAAATATTTATGTTCAGGTAATATCTCTGGAATAAAAGCCAATGGATTTTCAGCATCAATATTTATTATAATAAACTCAGCTCCATCTCTCTCTGCAAATTGAGAAAACATTTGCAAAATAGCAGTCATCTTTTGAATTGTAAAAGCAGCTTCTTCCAAATCTGGCTTATGATCAACATATAACCTTATTGAATCCCAGAGCTTCTCATCATTCTCTGCCATAGACTCAGCAATAGACCTTCTCATAAATTGATAATTTAAATAGGAAATAAAATATGAATGAGCACTAAACGGCAATCTTTGCTTTAAACGCTCATCATCATGGCTGATAACAGCAGTACTTCCACTAACCCCAGTTCCCAAGGTTTGAGCACTACCCAAATCAACCACACCATTATGGTAAATATTAGAATAATTTCTCTCAGCATCCAACCAATTGGCAGCAACAACCACATAATCAGCCATATAAACTCTAGCTACTTGCTCATAAAGAATTAATTCTGTATCAATACCATATCCTGGCATACCAAAATTAATTACCTCTAAATTAGGAATTTTATCTTCTAAAATATCTGCAAAACGCTTGCCATCTGGCACACCTTCACCAAAAGTAAAACTATCACCAAAAAGTAAAACTCTAATTTTCCCTTCTTCTTTCTCCAAAGAATAATCCTTATCACGAATCCCAATATCATTTGCCGTATATATTACGGAAAAATCAGAAGTAGTAGCCAAAACCTGAACGTTGGGTTTTAACAAAGCATATGGCCTGTTCTGGTGATCAAATAACTCGCTTGGCAAACGATCAGAATTAGTTAATTCCTTAAGATAAAGTCTTAAATCAATATTATAGATTTTTCCATAAAATCTAAACCCAACCTCAATAATAACCAAACAAAATACTATTGATATTAAACTAGCCACAACACTTAATAAAAATTTTTGTAAAAAAATACGCATAACTAAAAAAACCAAATAAATAAATAGATTTCTTAAGTATATAATCAAAAAAACTAATATGGCTACAAATCTTCCTAAACAAAAAACATTAATTCGCCCTGGAGTCAAAGCTCTAATCGTTCATCAAAATAAAGTACTTGTTATCAAAGAACATGTAATTAAAAATGGAAAAACAGTTGATGTAAATGATTTTCCTGGAGGAGGTATTGAATTTGGTGAAAGCCTCAGGGAAACCTTAATTAGAGAAGTAAAAGAAGAAGTTGGACTAGATATCAACATTAAACAAGTTGTTGGTGCTTGGGATTTTGTCATGGGAGAACTAGAACATGAACTGCCTGAAAAATGTGGTGTCCAAATCGTATGTATTGGCTATGAATGTAGTTTAAAAACTAAACAAAAAATTGATACCACCAAAAATCCAGCCAAAGAAGATATCTTTGAAGCTAAGTGGTATAGCAAAGAAGAATTGCTTGCAAATAACGGCAAAATGTTTGGTCACCCTGGTATGATTGAAGCTATTAAAAAACTAAATATTTAAGTTTTAGACTTAAATAAAACAATCATACTTTTCCCCCTTGTCATATTAATCATATTTACTTAGAATCTCCTTCTAGTGTCTAACGCTAGTTGTATTTTGGATTATCATCAAAACCAAATCAAAGACGCCCACAGAGGCGTTTTTCTATGGTCTTTTTTGATTAGACTTAAGAAAAAATAAACACATAAAAAGCAAGGTTAAAACCTTGCTTTTTTTATGCTAAGCGAAATTCACCATATTAGTAACAATATAAACAAGGAGCTTGCTCATGAAACAAGAAACCCCATACACCAAAGTCTCTTCCTATGAAGGCAGAAAAGGTAGCGTCAAAAAAGTAGCCTTACTCTATTCTGGAGGACTAGATACATCAGTAATGTTGAAATGGATTCAAGAAGAATATGAAGCAGAAGTAGTCGCTCTTACCGTTGATATTGGACAGCAAGCAGATGACCTAGAAAAAATTAAGGAAAAAGCAATTAAACTAGGTGCAGTTAAAGCCATTGTAATTGATGCTAAAAAAGAATTTGCCTACCACTATATTGCTAAAGGCATTAAAGCTAATGCCAGCTACCAAGGAAAATATCACTTAAGCACCCCACTAGGCCGTCCTCTATTGGCAAAGATTGCTGTAGAAATTGCTAGAGAAGAAGGTTGTGACACCATTGCCCATGGTTGTACAGGTAAAGGCAATGATCAGGTTCGTATTGAAGGCACAGTTCTAACCTTGGCTCCAGAAATGAAAATCATTGCTCCAGTACGTGAGTGGAGTATGGGCAGAGATGAAGAAATTGAATACGCCAAAAAACACAAAATCCCAGTTAAACAAACTGCAGCAAGACCATACTCTTATGATGACAACATGTGGGGTGTAACAGCAGAAAGTGGTGAAATTGAAAACCCAGCCTTAATTCCTCCATTGGATAAAATCCTTCAAGTTTGTACCATTGTAGAAAGAACTCCAAATAAACCAGAATTTATTAAAATTGAGTTTGTCCGTGGCATTCCAGTCAAAATAGATGGAAAAACCATGAACCTGGTTGATATTATCGACTATCTAAATAAAGCTGGCGCCAAACATGGCGTAGGAGTAACTCATCACATTGAAGACCGCTTGGTAGGACTAAAAGTCCGTGGTATTTATGAAGCCCCAGCTGCAGAAATCATTATTAACGCCCATATGAACCTTGAAAAATACGTCTGTACTCGTAGAGAAAATGAGTTTAAACATGACGTTGATAATAAGTGGGCATATCTCTGCTATGGCGCTCTCTGGTATGAACCTCTTATGAGCAGCTTAAATGCCTTTATTGATCACATCAATGACAAAGTTACTGGCACCACCACAGTCAAGCTATACAAAGGTATGGCTGAGACAGTTGCCGTAGAAACAGCAAATAGCATCTTTGATGAAAAACTGGCAACTTTCATGAAAAATGATACTTACAATCAAAATGCTTCTCCAGGATTTATTGAGATCTACACTTTGCAAATGAGACTAGCCCAAAACAAAGCAAGATTTGCCCTTCTCACCATTGGTGAAATAGAAGACAAAAAAGCTTTCTTGCCATATGTCAAAATCTTGGCAGAACTAGGCTATAACTTCTACGCTACAGAAAATACTCATAAGTTCTATAAAAAGCATGGCATTGAATCTGTCTTTATTAATAAAATGCAAGACAATGTATTCCCAAATCTAGAAGAGATGTTACAACAAAATCTCTTTGACCTAATCATTAATGTTCCATATAAGAACAAGCCAGAAAACTCAAAAGATGAGAATGTTATTAGAAAATGGGCTGTTAAACATAGCATTCCTATTGTTGGCGACAAAAAAACCTTTGAGGTTTTAACCAACAAATTGAGGAAGCATATTGTTACTGCTAAAACTAAAAAATAACTATGCAAGACAGTTGGAATATTAAAAAAATATTATTAGCTGAAATTGAAAAACAAGGGGGGTGGGTTAATGCCCACTCCCACTTGGATCGCGCTTACACCATTACTCCAACAACTCTAAAGTTAGGTAATGAACACTTGCATAAGAAATGGGAAATAGTAGATCAAATCAAAAAATCTTCTACTGTTGATCAAATTTATGATCGTATGGCCTTTGCCGTAGAACAACAGCTATCACAAGGAGTTAGTGTCATTGGCAGTTTCATAGATGTTGATGCTGTTATTAAAGACAAATCAATTAAAGCAGCAACAAAAGTTCGAGAAAAATATAAAAAAGATCTTAAACTAGTTTTCATCAACCAAGCTCTAAAGGGAGTAATTGAACCAGAAGCAAGAAAATGGTTTGAAGAAGGCGCTCAATTTGTTGACATCATCGGTGGCTTACCAGGTAAAGATGCTGGTAAAGAAGCCCAGCATTTGGATATCCTATTTGAAACTGCAAAGAAACATAAAAAAATGGTTCATGTCCATGTTGATCAACTGAATACTAAAGAAGAAAAAGAAACAGAATTATTAATTAAAAAAACTATTGAACATAATTTAATAGGAAAAGTTGTTGCTATCCACGGAATTTCTTTAGCTGCTCACCCACTGGTTTATAGAAAAAAAATCTATCAACAAATGCAACAAAACAAAATCATGTTAATTGCTTGTCCAACTGCATGGATAGATAGTAGAAGATCTGAAGAAATCTCCGTAACTCATAACTCAATTGCCCCAGTTGAAGAACTCATAAAAGAAAATATTACCGTTGCCATTGGTACAGATAACATTGCAGATGTTTATAAACCCTTCACTGATGGAGATATGTGGACTGAACTGAGATTTTTATTGGAAACTTGTCATTATTATGACCTTAAACAATTAGTAAAAATTGCTACCAAAAATGGAAGAAAAGTATTAGGAATAAAATAGATTATGCAACAACCTTTTTATAATCCAGAAGTTTCTTATGAAGAAAATTATAAAAAAGGTCCCTTTGGTTCTTTTGCAAATAATGATGTAATTGTTAGAACAAACAAACCTCAATTTGATTTTTTTGGGCACAAACTTTTTTTACCATTTGGAATCCCAGCTGGACCATTGCTCAATGCCAATTTCATTACCGCTGCCTTCCGCAAGGGTTTTGATTTGTGTGTTTATAAAACAGTTAGAACAAATGAATATCCATGCCATCCATGGCCGAATGTTTTAGCTGTCCATGAAGAAAAACTAGAAATAAACAGAACTTTCCCAGTAGTAGCAGACTCCTCATATGTTGAACCACTTTCTATTACGAATTCTTTTGGTGTTCCATCTGCCAACCCAAAAATCTGGCAACAGGATATGGCTAAAGCTGTTAAAAATACAGGTATTGGACAATTAATGATTGGAAGTTTCCAAGGAACTAGTGATGGCTCTGGAAATGTTGATGCCTATATTAAAGATTTTGTGAGAGCTGCAGAACTAGTTAAAGAAACTGGAACTAAAGTTCTAGAAGCCAATCTAAGTTGTCCCAATGAGGGAACGGCTCACTTGCTTTGTTTTGATATTGAAAGAACATTGAAAATTGCTCAAGAAATTAAAAAGGCTATTGGCGATACTCCACTGATACTTAAGTTAGCATATTTTGATGACGACAATCTTTTGGAAAGTTTTGTCAAAAAACTTGGGCCAGTGGTAGATGGTTTTTCTGCTATCAACACCATTGCTGCTGCGATTGTCGATAAAGATGGAAAACAAGCTCTACCTGGAAAAGGTAGGGAGCGTAGCGGAGTTTGCGGTCGAGCTATTACTTGGGCAGGACTAGATATGGTTTCTAGATTAATTGCTTTAAGAAAAAAATTGCAACTTAAATATGTAGTTATTGGGGTTGGTGGTGTAACAAAAACAAATGATTACTTTGCCTATCGCAAAAATGGTGCTGATGCAGTTATGAGTGCCACTGGAGCTATGTGGCATCAAGATTTAGCAGCCCAAATTTTAAATATGATAAAAACGCTAAATTAGTTATAATTATTTTGTGGCAATAAGAATTACTATAAAAAAAATTCTGTTTTCAATTGTTAAAGTTTTTTCAACTACTTTAATTGCATTAATACTGTCACTCACTGTTGTTGAGCTTAGCATGCAAGCTTTTTCGCTAATCAATAACATTGCAACCAATAGTAGACAGATGGGTGAACAAAAAAATCAAGAAAATAGTTACAGAATATTAACCATCGGCGAATCAACAACAGCAGAAACATCTTTCGTTGGCAATCAAACGTGGCCCTCTCAATTAGAAAGAATGCTTCAAGAAAAATATCCAGATAAAAATATTAAAGTTTTTAATCGTGCCATGATTGGTACAAATTCAAATGTTTTACTGGGAAAAATTCAAAAGGAGATTGAAGAAGTAAAACCAGATCTCATTATTTCAATGATGGGAATTAATGATTTAAGTTTAATCTCCTTGACTCCTTCTGAGTTTATTGCTGATCAAAGTGGATTTGAACAAAGTTTTTTTGATAAATTTAAAACTACAAAATTAATTAAATTGGCAATAATAAAAATTAAAAAAACTAATTTAGAACACACTGATATTGAACTAAACAATGATATTGAAGATTTAATATTTAAGGGAAATGCTGAAAGATTCAATAAAAACTATGAGCTTTCAGAAAAATACTTTAAAAAAGCAATAGAAATAAGTACCTATGATACTTCTCCATTTATCGGTTTGGCTTGGCTATATTTTGATACCCAGAGGTATTTGGAGGCAAAAGAGATATTAAAAAAAGCAATTGTATTTAATCCCGATGATTCAAATCCATATGTCGCTCTTGGTAATATTTATCGAGGTGAAGGAAAATATGATGCCGCTCAAAAAATGTTTCAAAAAGCAATTGAACTTGATCCAAATAATTATTTAGCTTTTATAGGCTATGGGATTTGGAATGCAGATAAAAAAAACTATGTTGAAAGCGAAAAACTATTTTTAAAATCAATTGAACTCAATCCACAACAAGCTGATGCCTATAATGAGCTTGCCAATATTTATCGAGCGGAAAAAGAATATTCTAAAGCCAGAGAATATTATTCTAAAGTACTTGGAATTAATACTGAAAATAACCAAGCAAAGATTGAACTAAAAGCTCTAGAAAGACTGGAATTAGGAGAAAATATTCAAAATAATCAACCAATTAATGTTAATGACTTTTATAATCCAGTAACTGTAAATAATTATGAAAAATTATTGCAAATAGCCAATGAAAATAATATTAATGTGCTGATGGTCGAATATCCAGTTAGAAATCCAGTAGCTTTACAAACCATTTTGGCAGAAATAAAAAATAAGCAAGATTTAAAAATAAAGGCTGAGGTAGTCGATAATAGTGTTGTGTTTAGAAAAGCTCTAGAAAACAATAAATATGAGGATATTTTTATTGATCGTTTTGGAGGTGAATTTGGACATGCAACCGATAAGGGAAATAATATTCTAGCTACAAATATTTTTGAAACAATTATTTTAAAAGATATTATTAATTAGTAATTGTTTTAAAAACTGGACTCTCTTTCATAAAAAAAACGGTATAATACTCAATATCTTTCTATTGGAGGTGTCGCATAGTGGTCAATTGCGCACGCTTGGAAAGCGTGAGCCTTTCGGCTTCGCAGGTTCGAATCCTGTCACCTCCGCATCTAAAAATAATCTTTAAAATATGATCAAAAACTCATTCGGCAAAAATGAATTAGTAGTTTATAAATCAGGTATTTATAAAATTGTTGACATCATTTTTAATCAAGACCAAATATCCTATAAAATTTCATTAATAAGTTATCTCGAAAAAAGCACTGGGGGCATTGATGATTCTATTTCAAAAGAATTAATTGCCACTGAAAATGATTTAACAAAATTTGAATATGGATTACCTAGATATGAAATGGGAAGCAGATTATCAGATGGTAGCACTGTATATTTAGTGTTTTTTAAATATGATTCACATAAATATCGTTACAACCTTAGTTTACAAAACACAGTCATAGCAAATTTGGGTGAAGAAGACATGGCTTGGAGATGAAAATTTCAGTTAAAGTTCATCCTAATTCTAAAAAACCCAGAATCATAAAGAATGATTTAGAAAATTTTGATGCATATGTCAATCAACCAGCAACCGACAATAGAGCTAATAATGCAGTCATAGAATCTCTAGCAGAATATTTTCAAATAAAAACATCTTCCATACGATTAAGATTGGGAAATAAATCAAAAACTAAAGTTTTTGAAATTAATAAATTTAGATAATATTTAAATTATTTTCCTATATTCCAATTAAAAACAGCTGCTTGATAAAGATATAATTAAGAAGCATACTAAAAGACAAGTTAAGAATTATTGCAATGAACATTGTTGTACCAAACAGCCCAGTAAATTCTAGTATTCAAGCTTCTCCAGAAAAAAAGCTTTATTCTGCTGAACCAAAAAAGAAAAAGAATTTTAAACTCATAGTCGCCGCTCTCTCCCTGTTAATGTTAATGGCAGGCGGACTCGTTGGTCTTTACCTTACTAAAATAAGCCAAGACGTTAGACAACAAGCTGATACAGGCGCCTACACCCAACACTGTGGAACCTGTGGTAGTGGTCAAACCTGTGTTCCACCAGGAGTTGGTGGAGTCAATGATTGGCACTGTTCCACTTGTGCGCCAGGCTGGGTAGGTGTTGATGATGTTGGCTGTCTCCAACCAACTAGTCCTCCCAATTGTCCAGATGGCGACTGTGAACCAAACCCAACTACTCCACCAGTTGCCACAGCTACACCAGGACCAACTACTCCACCAGACGCTACTCCAACAGTTACCCCTCCTATTAACCCTACAGATGGACCAACTGGTGAACCGACTGGGGAACCGACTGGGGAACCAACAACAGAACCAACAGTCCAGCCATCTGGCGAACCAACAATAGAACCATCTACCCAACCAACAGTACAACCAACCACTGCTTCTGGCGGTGGATCTAGTTCTAGTTCATCTTCAAGCAGCAGTAGCACTGCTTTAGTTAACATTAACAATTCCAATAGAACTAATTACACCACTACAGTCCAACCAACATTGCCACCTCAATTACCACAAACTGGTCCTGAAGATTGGATTAAATACCTACAAGTAGGCATTGGAGCTCTAGGAGTTGGAGCGCTATTACTACTCTTCCTCTAGAAAATATCAAATCCTTAAAACAATTTTTTTATTGCCTTTAAATTTTCTTCAACCACCTGCTCACCATAGCCAATAATCTCTTCCGCATGACCAAGAAATTTACGAAAAATACTATATCCACCCTCTGGAATATCTGGATATAAAACTAGATCTGCTTTTTCACAATCTCTCCTAGCCAACTCACGCAATAACAAATGGGAACTTTTCAAAGCAGTCTGCACTCCACCATATCTTCCTGGAGAAACTGGAAAAACATTCTTATATAAATTGATAGCTATCACCTTATCAGCCCCAAGTTCTTTAGCCAAATCAATAGGAACTGGCATACGCATAGCACCATCAATTAATTTTCTACCATCAACCTTAGCCGGCTCAAAAACCAAAGGCACTGAAGCACTAGCTCTAATTGCCTTAACCAATGAACCACTAGTTAAAAATATTAGTTCACCAGATTGAAAATCCACTGCTGTAGCACCAAATTTAATAGATAAATCCTCAATCTTCTTATCTCCGAGAACTTCAACTATAACTTTCTGAAAAAAATCACCTTTAAAAATACCTTGAGCAGGATGAAAATCTCTAAAAATTCTCACCATACCCCTAAACTTCAATTGCTTAAAAAAATCTTCTAATTTACTAATATCTTGCAAAGAAGCATATGCTCCACCCATTAAAGATCCAGTACTACTACCAGCAATAATCTCAAACTCAATTTTATGTTTTAACAAAGCCTTAATTACACCAATATGAGCCAAACCTCTCCAACCACCACTACCAAGTGCTAAGCCCAATTTAGGCTTTGCACTCTTACTATTTTTTAATCTGGTATAAACAGTTTTAGACATATAAAAACAGTATACAACATAAAAATCTTTGCAATTTTGCCCATCAATGATATAGTGGGGATCTACTTTATAAAACAAAAAAGGACGAATTATGAAGGGTGTTGTTTTAGCTGGTGGCCTAGGTACACGCTTGTACCCTCTTACTCATGTAACTAATAAACATTTATTACCTGTTTATAACAAACCAATGGTGTTTTACCCTATTAAAACCTTGGTTGACGCTGGTGTAAACGAAATTCTCCTAGTAACTAGTGGACCACATGTAGGTCACTTCTTAAGTGTGCTAAAAAACGGCACTGAACTTGGAGTTAAACATCTCGAATATGCTTATCAAGAAAAGCCCAATGGCGGTATTGCTGATGCCCTTGCCCTTGCTGAAGACTTTGCCGATGGAGAAGATATTGCTGTAATCCTGGGAGACAACACTACCGATGCAAATATTAAGGATGCAGTTAAAAACTTTAAAGAAGGAGCCACAGTTTTCTTGAAACAAGTTCCAGATCCAAATCGCTTTGGTGTGCCAGCTTTTGACCCCAAAGATCCTTCTAAAGTAATTCGTATTGATGAAAAACCCAAGAACCCTGCCTCTGACTACGCAGTTACTGGTGTTTATCTTTATGATAATAAAATATTTGACATGATCAGAGAATGTGATCCCAACTATGCTGGTCGTGGTGAACTAGAAATTACTCAAGTTAACAACCTTTACATTCAAAAGGGTAAATTACATTGGGAAGAACTCAAGGGATTCTGGAGTGATGCTGGCACCTTCCATTCACTCTTTACCTCATCCCAATATTGGTCCAACAAAAAATAACCCTTTCAAGTCAGACACAAACAATATCATGACTTAATGGTTGCCGAACAAATACCTCTGGTTATTTCTGAAATATATCCCAATCCACAAACTGGAGAACCAGAATGGATAGAAATATATAATCCAAATATTGAAAATATCAACTTAGCTCAATGGGAAGTTTGGGATCAAGAATCACAACCGTCATTAATTTATAACTTTAATGACACAGAACAAATTAAAGCAAAACAATATCTCAGTTTAGAATTTTCAAGTGCTTTAAACAACAGCGGTGACTCGATTATCCTAAAAAATAATGTAAAACAAATAATCGATTCAATGACCTACGAAGAATCAAAAAAAGGATATAGTTGGGTAAGAAACGAGATTTTACCTGAAGAAAAACCATGGCTAGGTCTACCATCTCGTGACAAAGCAAACATAATACCTACTCTTACGCCAACCAGCACACCAACGCTGGCACCAACACTAGTTCCAACTACTATTCCAACAACTGCTAATCCCAAAACAACACCTTCCGTTGTCAATCAAAAAAGTGAACCAAATGCTAATTACCAAAAACAAAAAAAATTTGTTTACCCACAAACAATTCTCAATCCAAAAATACAAATTGCAACTAGTGAGGTAGATATTCTACCTAGTATTTATGCTGAACCAGCACACATAGAAACAGGAGCTCTGAGTGTTATAATGGGGAGTCTGTTACTGCTCATTCCAGGCCTAATTTATGTCAAAAACAAACAGCAACTACTTTGAAATTATTCTGTCATTTCTACCTGCAGTTGCTTGGGCTAGTTTAATTTATTATTTATCAAATCAACAAATCTTACCTGGCTTTACTGTTGATATCTGGGACTTTCTTCTTAAAAAATCAGCTCATATTTTTGTTTTTGCCTGCTTATATTTCCTTCTTCTCATGCCATACAAAAAATATGATTTGGCCCAAGGCAAAGCCCAGTGGCTTATTCCTTTGATTATTGCCATTTTATATGCCATGTTTGATGAATATCACCAATCTATTACGCCTGGTAGGCACCCATCATTAAGAGATGTTGGTTTTGATACACTTGGTTGTTCCCTGGTTTTACTTAAAAAGCTTGGATATATCTAGCTTCTTATTTTTTCTCCCCCTTGACTCTAAACTTTAGCGAGTTAAACTGATTTCAGACTATATAAAAACATAATAAAAAGGACAGAAAGACCTCTATGACCAAATCACAACTAATCACAATAATCGCAAAAAAAGCTCATCTAACAAAAAAAGCTTCGGAAGAAGCTGTTGAAACAGTGTTTGCTGAAATCATTCGTACTTTGAAAAAAGGCGACAAAGCAGTACTCTCTGGTTTTGGAACTTTCTATGTTAGTAAAGTTGGCGATAAACATGTTGAGCCATTCGGTAAGAAAGACAAACGCATGGTAGTTAAAGGCCACAGAGTGGTCAATTTCCGTGTTGGAAAACCTCTTAAAAGAGAAGTCTGGTAATCAACAAAAATAAGAAAAATAAAAGGGGCTGAAAGGCCCCTTTTTTAGTTATACAAACAAAATCTAATAATCATCTTCACTTAACTCAGCATAATCAATTCCATATTTACCACCATTAACATCTGATAGTTGTTTATGAACATCGGCATATTTGGTTTCTAAATCATTCCAGTTAATAAAACAATTAATTACCTGATAACCTCTTGTATTGTATCCACTAGGAACAACAAAGTTATCCCAAATATCATCTGCCATACCATCTAAGTCATAGATATCTTCACTATCAATTGCAATTGAAGTTTCAGCGACCATAAGCAGTTTCTTGTTTATTGGATTCCAAACAATAAAACAATCTGCTCCAGAGTTTGAAGCGTCAGGATATTCTAGAATTGGCAAATTTGCTTCCCAAGGTTGTTCTGCCATCTCTGGATCAATCCCAGTTAACTCAAATCCTTCTTTAGCTTTTCTAATTTTCCCATCTGCTTCGAGTTGACGAAGAATTTTAAATAAATCCCTAAATTTTTCTTCACTAATATTTGGTAATTTTAAAGCTTCTTCAATAGCAGTGTAATTCATTATGCCACCAACACCCACATATTTAATCAATACATCCATAACCATATCTGGAGTTAAACTAATTTCCTCTGGCTTGCTCTCCGCTTTATTTTTATCTGAATGATCTTTAACTAATGTTTCTTGCATTAAACATATTTATACCACAAAAAATCCCCCGCGTTTCCTTGGGGGATTTCCATTTTTCTGTATATAAAAAGCTTAACGCTTTGGAGATTGTCGTTTGCGACGGGCTTTGCCACCCATACCAATTTTACGAGTCTCTTTCATACGATCATTGCGAGTCATGAACCCAACAGCCTTTAAGAAAATCTTGAATTCTGGATTATATTCAACTAAGGCGCGTGAAAGACCATGAATTAAAGCTTCAATTTGAGCATTAATGCCAGATCCCTTAACGGTTGCGGAAACTGCAAATTTACCTTTGGTGCCAGTTAATTCGAATGGCTTGGTATATAAAGCTTGAGCATTGTTGATGCCATGAAAATATTCACCAGCGACCATGTTATTAACAACAAAATCACCACTACCCTCATAGATTCTGACACGAGCAGTAGCGACCTTGCGGCGACCAACAGCTTCGATATAAGAAGTCTTTGGGAAAGTGAATTCTCTGTGAATAGCTTTAGTAGAGCTAGAACGAGTTTGAGTAGTTATTTCTTTTTTAACTACTTTTTTAACTGTGCTCTTAGCTTTTTTGCGCATCTTAATAGCCATATTATTTGCCTCCCAATTGACTTGCGTGTTTGTGTTCAGCGCCTTCGTAAATCTTTAAACGAGCCATGCGCTCACCTTGTAAACGATTTTTTGGCAACATATTTTTTACTGCCAAACGAATCACTTCTTCAGGATTTTTTTGAATCATTTCTTCAAAAGTTCTTTGTTTTAAGCCACCTGGAAAACCAGTGTGTCTGTAGTAAATCTTTTTTAATTCCTTACCACGAGTAACAGCAACTTCTCTAGCATTAATAACTACTACGAAATCACCAGCATCAGTGTGAGGAGTATAGGTTGGCTTATTTTTACCAATTAGCATTACTGCAATTTCGGTAGCAATACGACCCAAAACCTTATCTTTAACATCAACTAAATGCCACTCTCTAGTGACATCTTCTTTGCGTTGCATAAATGTAGTCTGTGTTTTCATGTTATTCTGCCTTCTTCACTGTTTTTTTTGCAGCTGGTTTCTTAGCAACTTTAACTTCTTTTTTCTCGGTTTTCTCAGCTTTTGGAGCTTTTAAACCAACTTTTTTAGCAGTTGCTTCAACTAAGCTTAGTTTTACTACATCAGCGTTATCGCCACGACGAGTACCTAGTTTTTCAATAGAACTAAAGCCAGAAATTCTGTCTTTCATAGCTGGAGCTATGCGTTCAACTAAAGTATTTACGACATCTCTCTTACCAAAGAAAGTATGTAATAAGCGACGGGTTGCCAAAGAATCAGTTTTTGCTTTGCCGATAAGTTTATCAGCCCAACGTTTAGTTTCTTTAGCTTTAGCTTCTGAAGTCACAATTTCACCCTGCTCGATTAAAGCACGAACTAAATTGCGCAAAAGAGCCTTGCGATGCTTGGTATCTCTACCCAATTGTTTTGTTTTCTGTCTATGTCTCATGGCTTAGTACCTTTTGTCTGTAAATTAATCTTCCAAACTCACGCCTTTTTTCAAAAGAGCGTCATTGATCAAATCAATACTCTTACCGCCCAAATTCTTGACTTTGGAAACCACGGATTTTGAAGCACCGGATAGGTCACCAACAGTCTTGAAACCACCCTTGCGTAAAGCATTAGCGATACGGGTAGGCAAATCAAGTTCTTCAACAGTCAAGCGCAATGTCTCGGCTTCTTCAGGAGAGAGTTGAGGCTCTTCTTCTTTAACCTCGATCACTGTGGGGTTGAAAACTTGAGTAAATTGTTTGGCTAAAATATTTGCAGAAGCTTTGACTGCTTCAAGAGGAGAGATGGTGCCATCAGTTTGAACATCCATAACTACTCTATCGAAGTCAGTACGACGACCAACACGGGTAGATTCTACTTTGTAAGAAACTTTGGTTACTGGTGAAAAAAGTGCATCAACAGCAATTTGACCAATTACGCCAGTTTCCATTTCGGTGGCCATACGATAACCAGTGCCAGTCTCAACAGTCATTTCGACTTCAAGCTTCTTGCCTTTAGCAATGGTAGCGATAACCTGTTCTGGATTTACAATTTCAAAACCAGCTTCAACTTCAATGTCGGCTGCAGTTACTTCTTTTGGACCTTTAGCATTAATGCGTAAAACGCCAGAACCGTCATGGTCAGCTTTTACACGAACTAATTTGAGATTCAAAATTAATTCAATAATATCTTCGCTCAAACCTTCTAAAGTAGCAAATTGATGATCAACACCATCAATCATTACGGAAGTAATAGCTGCTCCTGGCAAAGAAGCCAAAAGCACTCTACGTAAAGCATTACCTAAAGTGTGGCCATAGCCTTGCTCTAAAGGTTCGATTACCAAGCGAGCTTGGGAATCGGTAGCTTCAACCTCACTAACTGTGAAGGATGGGTTCATGTATGCGTATTTATTTAAATCAAGTTTCATAGAGTCTCCTTTTTGTTTCTTCTCCCCTTTTTTTTATCGGGAATCTGTTTTCAAGTTCTCTTATTTTTACTACTTTTTTATACTCTTACTAATTTCCTTAACGACTATAGAACTCAACAATCAATTGTTCTTGAATGTTTTCAACGATATCTTCACGTTCTGGAAGACGTTGTACTTTTGCTATAGTAGCTTTCTTTTCCAACCAAGCTGGTGGTACTGCAGAATCTTCTTTTAGAAGTTCAGCAACCATAGGCACCTTGGATGATTTGTCATTGAGTTTGATTACATCACCAACTTTTACTGAATAAGAAGGAATATTCATTTTCTTATTATTCACTGTAAAATGACTGTGATTTACTAATTGACGAGCAGCTGGTCTGGTTGGAGCCCAACCCAAACGGTAAACCACGTTATCAAGTCTTCTCTCTAATAAGCCCAAAAGCACAGTACCAGTAGCGAGAGGATTTTTACTAGCCTCACTATAAATACGGTGAAGTTGTTTTTCCAACACACCATACATGTACTTAACTTTTTGCTTCTCACGAAGTTGGGTGCCGTAATCAGATACTTTGCGACGTCTTAAGCCGTGTTGGCCTGGTCTAGTATGGATACGACGAGCAACTTTTAAAGAGTTAGATTTTAAACCTAAATCTTCACCAATTTGTCTCTGTAATCTTTGTTTTGGTCCTGTATATCTTGCCATATATCAATCCTCTATCTATTGTGTTTTGCTTTTCTAGGACGAGTTCCATTGTGTGGAACGGGTGTAGTGTCGGCAATCATGCTAACTCTAATGCCCTGAGCTCTTAATACACGAAGTGCGACGTCTCTGCCTGGTCCTGGACCTTTAAGATAGACATCCATTTCATTCATACCAAAAACTTTTGCACGATTTACAGCATTTTCAACTGTAATAGTTGCTGCATAAGGGGTAGATTTACGAGAACCAGTAAAACCAGCTCCGCCAGTACTTGCCCAACATAAGACAGCACCTTTGTCATCAGTAATACTAACTAAAGTGTTATTAAAAGTAGCACTAACGTACAAACGACCTTTAGGCACTACTCTTTGATTTTTTTTGGTTGTTTTAGTTTTTTCCTGTACCATATATCTTCCTGTTATTTAGTTGTAGCTGCTTCTGCTTTAGCTGCAGCTTCCTTAGAAATAGAGCCAACAGTCTTGCGACCACCACCACGTGCTGTACGAGAGTTCACTTTAGTTCTTTGTCCACGAACTGGAAGACCCATGGAGTGACGTAAGCCGCGATATGCTTTAATACGTTTTAAACGGTTAATATTATCACTAATCATTCTACGCAAATCACCTTCTAGAGGGTATTTTTCTAAAATGCGTTGAATTCTATTAACTTCATCTGAGGTGAGATCGCGAGCGCGAGTCTCTGGGTTGATTTTAGCTTGAGCTACTACATCTTCAGCAATTTTTTGACCGACGCCAAAAACTGAACGTAGTGAGTAAACTACTTTTTTATATTCTGGGATGTCTGTACCGGCAATACGAGGCATATTTTTTATCCTTATCCTTGACGTTGTTTATGTTTCTTATTAACACAAATAACACGTAAAGTTCCTTTACGTCTTACAAATTTGCACTGTTTACACATCTTCTTAAGCGAAGCTCTGACTTTCATAATAAGTCCTGGGTTGTTTCTTATGTACTATGTACCGGTCTATTATTATTTACCCGATACGTAACTTTACACTTTGTTACATCATACTTGGATACGTAGCCTTTAACCACATCTCCAGGCATGACTCGAATGCGATAGAGGCGCATCTTGCCGGCTAAAGTGCCAAGTAGCACTCTGTCCATCATTTGCTCAACTTCACATTCTGTCACCTTGACACGAAACATCGTGTTAGGTAAACATTCTGTCACTTCTCCAACTATTTCTATCCGATCAACTTGTTCCGCCTTTGCAGCTGTAGTGTCCAGTTGTCTGCGTCCCTTAGCTGCTCGTTTATGATCTTGTACTTTTCCCATAGATATCAATAATGACGCCTGATTATACCAAACGTAATCATTTTTGTCACAGAGGAAAAATTACTGTCTTGCTTCAATTGCTTTTGTAATGTCTGCGAAGACTTCTTCCACGGTTTGCTCACCGTCTATCTTGATTAATTTTCCCACTTTTTCGTAATATTTTAATACATCAGATGTAACTTCATGAAAAAGTTCAATTCTCTTTCTTAAAGCCTGAAGAGTCTCATCTTCACGATCTGAAACACGTCCTGAAATTCTCCAAAGCGCTTCCTTGTCAGAAACATCAATTAAAACCACCATATCAACTTCATCTCCTAGTACCTCTGCCTGAGCTTCAGTGCGAGGAAAACCGTCCATAATATAGCCTTTGCTATATTCTGGTCTATGGAGATACTCCATAACGATTTCAACTGCTGTTGCATCTGGAACTAGAGCTCCAGAATTTAAAGTTTCTTTTAACCAACGACCTAATCTAGTTTTACTTTTAGACATTTGACGGAAAATATGACCAGAAGAAAGATAGGGTACTCCAAATTTCTCTGACATCATATTACCCTGGGTTGATTTTCCAGCCCCTTGAATACCAACTAAGACGATTTTCACGTTTAACTCCCCTTTATTAGTTATTGATACTTGTCGTAATCCTGTCCGACTAACATGCTTTCTGCTTGTTTAGTTGTCTCTAAAATTACAGAAACAACGATTAACACACTAGTTCCACCAATTGCCAAAGACTGCACTCCAGTCAACATTTGAGCGATGGATGGCAATAAAGCCAAAATACCTAAAAATACTGCACCAACCAAAGTAATACGAACCACAACATACTCCAAAAACTTCTTTGTTGGACCGCCTGGTCTAATACCAGGAACAAAAGCTCCACTCTTCTTTAGCTCATCAGAAATATCTTGAGCATTAAAAAAGATTAGAGCAGAAAAAAAGGTAAAACTGAAAACTAACAAGAAATACGAAATCAAATATATGGGTGAAGTTTCCTGGAACCAACGAGTTAGGTTTTGACCCCAAGCCACAAACTGTAAATTACCAGAAGAAGTTAAAACTTTACCAATAAAAGAAGGTGCCATCATTAGAGACACGGCAAAGATAATTGGCATAACACCAGCTACATTTACTTTAATTGGTAAATGAGTTGTTTGGCCACCATAGGTCTTTCCACCCCTAGTTCTTTTGGCATATTGAATATTAACTTTACGTACTGCTTCATTGATATAAACAATCATGGCAATTAAAGCTACAAACATTAAAACAAATACAATCAAAGTCATAGCTTCTGTTGAAGTAACTACTGACAGTGTTTGTGAAACAGCTACTGGAATTTGACTAACGATACCAGCAAAAAGAACCATAGAAATTCCATTGCCTAATCCATATTCAGAGACTAATTCTCCCAACCACAACATAATCATTGCTCCAGCTACCATTGTTAAAACCATGGCTATTAATACTGTTGGAGTAGCGGCTGTTAATAGATTTTGAGATCTCAATAAAGCAATGACGGAAATACTTTGCACTAAAGCAAAGGGAACACTTAAAAGACGGGTGTATTGGTTAATTTTTGCTCTTCCTGCTTCACCATCTTCTTTTTGCATTTCTTTGAGCTTGGGAAAAACCATTCCAGCCAACTGCATAATAATAGAGGCAGTAATGTATGGATTAATACCAACGGCTACTATGGAAAATCTAGACAAAGTACCACCAGCAAAAATATTTAGTAAACTCAAAAACTGATTACCAGCAAAAAGCTGTTGCAATTGAGCTACATTAACACCTGGCACTGGGATATGAGCAAAGAGACGAAAGATTAGAAAAATTGTTGCAGTGAAGATAAGCTTCTTTTTGAGCTCTTCGTTGGCGAAAATAGCTCGGATTTTTTGTATTGCTGTATCTATCACAGATTTTTTATTCTACCGAACCACCCAGCTTTTGAATAGCTTCAACTGCTTGAGCTGAGGCTTTCACACCCTTGACTGAAAGTTTTTTAGTCAAAGTACCTGAGTTTACGATCTTGGCTTTTTTAAAGCCTTTTTCGATTACTTTATGAAGTTTTAATGTTTCCAAAGTAATTTCAGTAACTGGCATTTTCTCCAAATCAGTGAGGTTAATTTCAGCAGTTGGATTTAAAACACTGAAACGACCTTTACCACGAATCATTGGATATTTCTTCACACCTGGTAATTGTCCACCTTCAAACCAAAGAGGGATTTTGCTACCAACACGAGAAGTTTGGCCTTTTTGTCCTCTACTAGAAGTGTGTCCACCTTTACCAGAACCGTAACCACGACCCAATCTCTTTTTAGAGCGAGCAGTTATTTTGGTTAGTGATTGTAACAATGACATGATTTAATCCTTTTAATTAAGCTTTTTTAACAGCTTTTTTGGCTGCTGGTTTACTTACAACTTTTTTAGGAGCAGCTTTAACCACGTTTTTTTCTTTATTATCTACTTTAGCAATAACTTTTTTAGCTTCCTTAGCATCTGCTATATTTGCAGTAGCTTTGGCTTTTTCTTGAAGTTCTTTGATTTTCTCTTTTTCTTCTTTTTCAATATCAATGATTGAACGAAGTGAGATGCCACGAATATCCACGATCTGTTGAATTTTCTTTAAAGCTTCAAAGGCTGCGTAAACACTAGAAGCTTGATTATCACTGCCAAGAATCTTAGCAGAAATATCTCTAATACCTGCAACTTCAACTAAAGCTCTAACTGGACCACCAGCGATTACACCAGTACCTTTTGGAGCTGGTTTTAGTAGTACACGACCAGCGCCTTTTTTGACTTCCATCTTAAAAGGAATAGTGGTGCCATCTAGAGGAACTAAGATCATTTTTTTCTTAGCTTTTTTAATGCCTTTTTTGATAGCAGCAACCACATCTGGAGCTTTACCAAGTCCAATACCGACCTTGCCTTTTTTATCACCAACCACCATTAAAATGGAAAAGCCCATTTTATTGCCACCTTTGGTTTTCTTTGAAACTCTAGAGATTTGAATAACTTTCTCTTCAAATTCTTTGGGTTCAGTTGGTTTGTTGTTGCGATGATCTGACATATTAAACGTTAATTCCTTCTGCACGAAGAGTTTCAGCAACTGCTTTTACTCTTCCATGATATTTGTATGAGCCACGATCAAACATTATTTTTTCGATCTTAGCTTTTTTCAAAGCTTTTACTAATTCTTGAGTAACTTTTTGAGCACGCTCGGTTTTAGTGCCAGTTGGAGCTTTTTTGCCCATGTCACTAGCAGCTACTAGAGTTTTGCCAACTTCATCATTAATAACTTGTAAAGAAATATGTTCGTTGGTACGTAATACAGACAAGCGAGGTCGCTCAGCAGTACCCACCATATGAGCACGTACTCTTATTTTTCTTTTTTCAATTTTAGATAAATTGTGTTTAATTGTTGGCATAGGACCCTTTATTCACTAAGCAGTGGCAGTCTTTCCTGGTTTGGTTTTAACCACTTCATTTTCGTAACGAATTCCCTTACCCTTGTAAGGTTCTGGAGAACGAATACCTCGAATATTAGCAGCTGTTTGGCCAACTAATACTTTGCTGATTCCTTCAATATTAATTGTATCTGTGCCTTCAACTGAAAACTTAACGCCTTCAACTGGGGCAACATCAACTGGATGAGAATAACCAACGGTTATACTAATACCAGCACCTTTGGCAGTTGCTCTGTAACCAGTACCAACTAGCTTTAGGGTTTTCTTGAAACCTACAGAAACACCTTCAACAGCACCAGCTAATAAGCTACGAACTAATCCATGAAAAGCTCTGCTTTGACGCTCATCATTTTTGCGAGTAACTACTAAAGTGTTTTCTTCTTGAGCAACAGTGACCGCATCCATAACTGATATCACCAAGCTACCCTTAGGACCTTTGACAGTCACTTGAGTTTTTTCGATGACAGCGGTAACACCAGCTGGCAAAACAATAGGTTTTTTTCCGATTCTTGACATACTTATACCTTTACCAAATTTGGCAAAGAAGTTCTCCACCAACATTTTGCTGGCGAGCTTCTTTGTCTGTTAAAAGACCTTTACTGGTTGAAACGATAGTAATACCGTAGCCATTGAGTGATGGGGGTACTTTATCGACTGAAGAATATAATCTTCTACCTGGTTTAGAAACACGTTTAATACCTGTGATTAAAGGTAGCTTACCCTTATATCCCAAAGTTAGAACGAGTTCTGACTGAGGTTTTTTCTCAATTACTTCAAATTTTGCCATATATTTGTTATCAACTAAAATCTTAGCAATTGCCTCTTTCACTTTGGAATAAGGAAGCACCACTTCCTTGTGTTTAGCAAGGTGTGCGTTCTTGATTCTAGCTAACATGTCTGCGATTGGGTCTGTCATATTATTTACTTGCCTTTACCACGCCTGGGAGTTCACCTTTAAGGGCTAACTCTCGAAAAGTAATTCTGCTTAAACCAAAATAACGCATATAACCCTGAGGACGTCCGGTGATTTTGCAACGGTTCTTACCTCTGGTTGAAACTTTATTTGGTTTCTTCTCTCCAGCTAACTGATATTTTTCGCGCAAAGCTAACATTTTTTTATCTTTGGCGATTTTGGATTTCTTAGCCATAATTACTTCTTATCCTCTTCTTTTTCGAATGGAAAGCCCATAAGCTCTAACATTCTAAAAGCTTCTTTATCATTTTTAGTACTAGTGATCAAATTAATTTGTAGACCACGAATGCTTTCAATTTTGTCATACTCGATTTCTGGAAAAACGATTTGTTCTTCCAAACCAAGACTATAATTTCCTTGACCATCAAAGGCTACTTTGGAAATACCACGAAAATCCTTTACACGAGGTAAGGTAATAGATACTAATTTATCTAAAAATTCCCACATGTTTTGACCACGTAAAGTTACCATTACACCCAAAGGATCGCCTGCTCTCAATTTAAAGTTGGCAACAGCCTTACGAGCTTTAGTAATCTGAGGTTTTTGGCCAGAGATTAAGGCAAATTGATCAACTACGTTATCAATTACTTTTTCACGAGCTTTAGGATCTACTGGATCTTTAATGCCCATGTTAATTGAAACTTTTTTGATTTTAGCCACTGAAAAAGTACTGCTATGCTTAAATTCTTTTTGCAAAGCTGGAAGCACTTCTTGTTGGTATTTTTGTTGTAGTCTATTCATTTTTACCTATATTTATTTCTTTGCGGTTTTCTTGGTTGGCTCAGCTTTTTTAAAAGCGATAATAGTGCCAGTTTTCTTAAAAACACGCTCTTTTTTACCATCTTTGGTTACTTTATAACCAATGCGATCAACTTGACCTTTATCATTAATAATGGCCACATTGGCGGTTGGCAAAGGACGTTCTCTCTTTACTCTTTCACCAGGTTTACCAGCATAAGGACGAACATGCTTGGTGTAAAGATTTACATCTTTAATTAAGACTTTGTTCTCTTTTGGAAAAACTTTGGCAACTTCACCTTGTTTGCCTTTTTCTTTTCCTGCTGTAACGATAATTTTGTCGCCAATAGTAAATTTCATATTTATAATACCTCTGGTGCTAAACTTGCTATCTTGCTAAAACCTCGATCTTTAACCTCACGAGCAATTGGACCAAAGACACGAGTGCCCACTGGTTCAGTTTTTGCTCTTGATTCAATAATCACGGCTGCATTGTCATCAAAACGAATATATTCGCCTGAATTTCTACGCATTTCTTTTCTTGTTCTTACAATAACTGCGCGAACTTTAGAACCTTTTTTCAAAGAACTATTTGGATCAGCATCAATAACTGAAGCAACAATAATATCACCAACATAACCAAAGCGTCTGTGGGATCCACCATAAACTTGAATGGTGCGAATTTTTCTTGCTCCACTGTTATCTGCGACTAGGAGTACAGATCTAAGTTGTATCATTGCTTATTTTCCTACCTTCTTGTTTATTACAAAACGCTTAGTTTTACTCATTGGTTTTGATTCTTGAATTTCAACAGTATCACCCTCTTTAATTTCAAGATTCTCATAATGGCAAGCGTATTTTTTGCTACGTTTCACCAATTTTTGGTAAATTGGATGTTGCCACATACGAGAGACTTCGACAGTTGCGGTCTTTTCTCTCTTGGCTGAAGTAACTATACCTAACATTGTTCTCATTATTTTGTCTCTTTCTGTTCAGTTGCGATGGCCAGTTGACCAAGCACTGTTTTAATTCTGGCTAAGTCATCTGAAAGAGTTGCTACTAAACGAGTGTTTGCTAACTTTCCAGCTACACGTTCCATACGAATTTTTGCGAGTTCCATTTGAAGATCAGCTTGCATCTTCATAAGTTCAGTCTGGTTTTTAGCTCGAAGTTCAGTAATATCTTTTCTCTTCATGATTATTATTTCTTGACTATTATTGTTTTCAAAGAAACCTTATGACCAGCTTTAGTCAAAGCTTCTTTAGCCATTTCTTCGGTTACGCCACTCACTTCAAAAAGAATAGTGCCTGGCTTAATAACTGCTACATAAGTTTCAATTGCACCCTTACCAGAACCCATTTTGACACCCACTGGTTTCTTAGTAATAGGTTTGCTTGGGAAAACTTTAATCCAATATTTACCCAATCTCTTGGTGGCGTAAGTAATTTTCTTACGAGCAGCTTCAATTTCATTGGAGCTTAACCAACCACCAGTTAATGCTTTTAAACCAAACTCACCAAAAGCAAGTTCGTTGCCACGTAAAGCGACGCCTTTGTTTTTGCCTCTAAATTGTTTACGATATTTTGATTTTTTTGGCTGTAGCATATTACCTTCTAGACGATTTCTCCCTTATAGATCCAGACCTTGATACCGACATAACCGGAACGAGTCTTGGCTGGAACTTCAAAGTAATCAATATTAGCGCGTAATGTTTGAGTAGGAACACTACCCTTAAAATATTTTTCAGAACGACCAATTTCAGCGCCGCCAACTCTTCCAGAAAGTTGAATTTTAATACCCTTAGCACCTGCAGCCATTACTTTATCCAAAGCTTGTAAAACAGCTCTGCGATGTGGGTAACGACCAATAAGTTGAGTGACGATTCTTTCAGCTACTAAACGAGCAGAAAGATCTGGATTTTTTACTTCTTCAACTTTTAAATCAACTTTGACTTGATCTTTTTTGTCTTTAGAAATATTAAGTAAGCGTTCAACTTCTTTCTTAATATCTTCAAGATTAGATCCACCCTTACCAATAACTACACCAGGACGAGAAACTTGTAAAACGATTCTCATTTTACTGATATAGCGTTCGATATCTACTTGAACTAACCCAGCGCTCTCTAACTTTTTGTTAAAGTATTTTCTGAGTTTATGATCTTCTAACACTTTGTCAGAATATTGTTCTGGTTTGGCAAACCAACGAGATTTCCAAGAGAAAATCTTTCCCAAACGAAAACCGGTTGGATTTACTTTTTGTCCCATATCTTTATTTCTTTGCTTTCTTAACTACTTTTTTAGCAACTGCTTTTGGGGCAGTGGTTTTTTTAGCGGCTTTTGGAGCTGCTTTTTCTGTTTTCTTTTCTTCTTTAACAGCTTCAGTTTTAACTTCAGCTTTTGCAGCTGGAGCTTGCTTAGTTTCCAAGATCACTTGAATATGTGAAGATCTCTTGAAAATGGTGTGAGCACGACCTCTACTAACAGCGCGAAAACGCTTGTATGTAGGACCTTCTCCAACTAAAATATTTTTTAATTCCAATTCCTCAGCAGCCAAATGATGGTTGTGCCATGCATTGGCTAAAGCCTGTCTTAAAACTTTGGCCACAGCAATACTAGCTCTGCGTTCCATAACAGCCAATTGATCCATAGCTTTCTGAATAGAAAGTTTACGAACTGCGTTGGCCACCAAACGAACTTTGCGTGGTGACTGTCTAGTGTTTTTTTGTTCTGCTGTAATTTGCATTTTTTTAACCTTTTATGTCTTAGCCAAAACTCTCTTAACAATGCGACCATGGCCGCGGAAGGTTCTGGTAGGAGCGAATTCTCCTAATTTATGACCAACCATACCTTCAGAAATAAAAACCTCGATAAAATTTTTACCTTGGTGTACTGCAAAGGTGTGACCTACAAACTCTGGAGCAACAACGCTTTCGCGTGCCCAAGTTTTAATCGCAGCTTTATCTCCGCTATCCTTTTGCTTCATGATTTTTTTCATGAGCTTAGGGTCGATATATGGTCCTTTTTTTGTTGATCTACTCATATTTATTTATTTACTTTGCTCTTCTGTCTCGAACAATTAACTTAGTACTTTTGCGAACTTTACGAGTCTTCTTGCCAGGAGCAACATTCTTACCCCATGGAGATTTTGGATATTTCAAACCAACACCACTACGACCTTCACCACCACCATGTGGATGTGAATCTGGATGTTGAGCAGTACCTCTGACGGTAGGACGAATACCCATTAGGCGTTTGCGACCGGCTTTACCAATTTTGCGGTTCTTCCAATCAACATTACCAACTTGTCCAATAGTAGCAAAACAATCTTCAACAACTAAGCGTTGTTCTCTTGAAGGTAATTGTAAAGTTACAAAACCATTTTCTTTTGATTGAATCAAAGCAGATGCGCCGGCACCTTTTACAAGTTGTGCGCCTTTTCCTGGTCTTAATTCAATGTTATGAATAGGCATACCAACTGGAATGTTCTTCAAAGCCATTGCATTTCCTGGACGAGGATCAACTTTTTCTGCTGCGATTACTTCATCACCAATCTTTAAATTTAAAGGAGCCAAGATGTATCTTTTTTCTCCATCTTTGTAGAAAACCAAGGCAATATTTGCACTGCGCATTGGATCATATTCAATTCTTTGCACGATACCAACAATATCTCTCTTTTCTCTTTTCCAATCAATTACGCGCAAACGTTTCTTTGCACCACCACCACGATGTCTAACAGTAATACGACCTTTGAAACCACGACCCTGTCGTTTCTTATGACCAGATACTAATAATGATTTTTCTGGAGCACCCTTGTGCAAATCAGAACGATCAACATCAATTCGATTGCGTTTACCTGGTGAGGTTGGTTTGACTTTTACTAACATTATTTATCTCCTCCGACATCAAAAACACTGATTGATTGGCCACTCTTGAGTTTGACTAAGGCTTTTTTGGTCTTAGCACTAAAAGTAACCACTCTTTTTTGACCAGTGCGTCTGGATTTTTTTGGACGCATTACGGTGTTAATATCAATTACGTTTACACTGTACATTTCTTCAACTGCAGCTTTAATTTTATTTTTGTCTGCAGTACGAGCTACTTCAAAAGTATAAATATTCTCTAAGTTTGCTCTTTGAAGAGTTTTTTCAGTAATAACTGGTTTGCGAATTACAAATTGATTCATGATTATTTCTCCTCCTTAGCAACTGCTTTGGAACGAGCTAAACGAGCTTCAATAGCTTTTAAAGAGTCTTTGGTAAAAATAACGGTATCGGCAGATGCAATCTGCAAAGCATTAACTTCCAAAACTGGAACTGTTAAAACTTTTTCTACATTATCTAAACTGCGACGTAATAAACCGTTGTTTTCAGCTAAAACAACCAAAATTCTTCCTGGGTTGTCAATCATCTTATTTAAGATCTTAACAGCTTCAGCGGTTTTGCCGCTCAAACTATTTAGATTGTCAGTGACAACAATTTTTTCAGCTTGCATACTCAAAGCAACACGAAGAGCTTGAGCTTTCATATTGCGAGATAAAGCTTTGGTCCAATTTTCAAGTCCTGTTGGACCATGAGAAACGCCACCACCTACAAAGATAGGAGCATTTTTGGAACCATGTCGAGCATTACCAGTACCCTTTTGTTTGTACCATTTTGCTTTTGTACGAGCAACGTTGGAACGGGTTTTGGTTTTACTAGTACCTTGTCTCAAGTTAGAAAGATAAACTCTCACTGCTTGAGCAATTAAGGTTGGATTGCTTTTTTGAGCAAAAATATCATCACTAACTTCGATAGTGCTGCTTTTGCTAGTAGCGGTAATTACATTTAATTTCATAGTTATTCTTGCACCTCCTGAGTTTCAACAGCTTGAACTTCTTCTACAGGAGCAGTTTCATTTTTTTCAATTTGCAAACCAATTAAAGCTAAATCCAAATCAACATTTTTTTTCTTGCCAGTTTTCTCAATGCGAATTGAACTGGAATTAAATCCTGGGACTGGGCCAGAAAGCCATAATTCTTGATTAGCTTTATCAATGTATAAGACGGTTAAACCATAAACGGTTCTGGCATCAACACCAAAATGTCCAGGCATTTTCTTGCCTTTCCATACGTGTCCTGGAGAAGTACCAGCACCAATAGAACCAACTGCTCTTTCACGATCAGATTGTCCATGAGTTTTTGGTCCGCCATGAAAACCCCATCGCTTCACTGCACCAGCAAAACCTCGTCCTTTGGTAATACCTTGAACTTTAACAATATCTCCAACTTCCAAAACTTGCTCTAAAGCAATAGAGTCTCCAATTTTTAAAGGAGACTCTGTGTTAGCGTCATATTTAATACCCTTGACTTGAGCAACACCCATAGCAAAACCGCTCTTCTCTAGGCGAGTGCGAAGAGGTTTGTCTACATTCTTAAGTTTTTTGGTACCAAAACCAACCTCAATAATTGTTTGAGGTAATTTTTTCCAAGTTCGGGAGGATTTGTCAGTAACTTTGGTCTCAATTTGACCAACAACAGCGTTAGGTTGTACCTTACACTTGGTTACTGCCAATCTCTTTCCGTTCTTAGACCAGGCTTGTGTCATGCCCAGCTTGGTAGCAAAGATTGCGTCTAACATACGTGTTTCCAATTTCTTTTTTTCAAAACTCTTTTACAAAAAAGTAGTGAGGGCCTCTTTTGCCCTCACCTAACTCATTTGTTTACTTTGTTACATTTTAATTTGGATGTCCACACCTGCGGGCAATTCCAAATGCATTAAAGAGTCAATCGTCTTATTAGTTGGATTGACTATTTCAATTAATCTTTTATGAGTTCTGATTTCATAATGCTCTTGAGCATTTTTATCAGAATGAGGTGAAGTCAAAACTGTAAAAGATTTCTTGTGAGTAGGTAATGGGACTGGTCCCACTACTTTAGCTCCGGTTGACAAAGCTGTTTGCAAAATTTTTCGACTTGCTTCATCTGCGACGCGATGATCGTAAGATTTTAAGCGAACTCTAATTTTGTAAGCGGTTTGTGTTCCAGTGCTTTTTGCCATAGTTATATGTACTTTTTATATATTCGATCTCTATTTTAAGACCCAACATTTTTCTCTGGATCTCCAGAGGTATTTTAAAATCACAGGGCGTGATTATATCTAAAAATCCACGATATGTATAGGGCTAATTTGCCTGGAAATCCATGCAATCTGCGTCCTAGAAAAATCGTAGCTCTCGCCTGTCACTCGAGAACGTATATTATATCAAACATCTTGAGAAGAAACAATAAAGTGATTTTATCACCAATCTAAATATTAATAATTGAATAACTAACCAAAAACCCCGCCTTTAACAGCGGGGTTTTCTTATTTGCTTTATAAAAGTAACTATTATTTAGTCACTTTGGTAATAGCACCAGCACCTACGGTAATGCCACCTTCACGGATAGCAAAGCGCAAGCCTTCATTAACAGCTACTGGAGCAATTAATTTAACATGCATCTTGGCGTTATCACCAGGCATAACCATCTCTACACCATCTGGAAGAGTAATCTCACCAGTGACGTCAGTGGTTCTGATATAAAATTGTGGTTTATAACCAGTAAAGAAAGGTTTGTGGCGACCGCCTTCTTCTTTCTTTAAAATATAAACCTCAGCATCAAATTCTGCGTGAGGAGTAATACTACCTGGTTTAGCTAAAACTTGACCACGTTGAATAGCATCCTTATCAATACCGCGAAGAAGAATACCGACGTTGTCGCCAGCTTGACCTTCATCGAGCATTTTACGGAACATTTCCACACCAGTAACAGTAGATTTAGTAGTGTCTTTGAAACCAACTAATTCGATTTCTTCACCTACTTTAACTCTACCTGATTCGATTCTACCAGTAGCCACTGTACCGCGACCCTTAATAGAGAAGACATCTTCAACAGGCATTAAGAATGGCTTGTCGAGATCACGAACTGGGTTTGGAATGTACTCATCAACTTGTTTCATGAGTTCCATGACTTGATCTTGAGCAGCGGAATCACCTTCCAATGCTTTTAATGCTGAAACACGCACAACTGGAGTGTTGTCACCATCAAAACCATATTTGCTCAAAAGCTCACGAACTTCCATTTCAACTAAATCAAGAAGCTCTGCATCATCAACCATGTCACATTTATTCAAAGCTACGATAAGCTTAGGAACGTTCACTTGGTTAGCCAAGAGAATGTGCTCACGAGTTTGTGGCATAGGACCATCAGTGGCAGCAACTACCAAGATAGCACCATCCATTTGAGCAGCACCAGTGATCATATTTTTGATGTAGTCAGCATGACCTGGAGCATCAATATGAGCATAGTGACGCTTTTCAGTTTCGTATTCGAGGTGAGAAATGTTAATAGTAACACCACGAGCAGCTTCTTCTGGAGCGTTATCGATATCTAAATAACCCATAGCCTTGTTGATTGGACTTGGGATTTTAGCTGCTAAAGTTGTGGTAATAGCAGCGGTTAAAGTGGTTTTACCATGGTCAACGTGACCAATAGTACCAATATTAACGTGAGGTTTGTTGCGGACAAATTTTGAACCGTCAGACATAATTCTCCTTTTTTTGTTTGTACTTTTTTTCTTTTACTACTTCTTACTACTAATAAAAACAAATGAACACACTAGCGAACGTTTGTTCCCTTGCGCTCTTCTACGATCTTTTCAGTAATGCTTTTTGGCACCTCGTCATAATGACTTGGCAACAACACACTACTAGCACGACCTTGGGTCATACTTCTCAAGATTGTAACATAGCCTTGCATCTCTGCCAACGGAACAAGAGCAGTAATGATCACTGCCTTACCTCGATTGGTAGTACCTTGAATCTGAGCTCTTTTACTACCAAGATCGCCAATCACATCACCCATAAATTCCTCAGGAGTCGAAACTTCTAGTTTCATAATAGGTTCAATTAAAACCATTCCTGCAGTCTTCATGGCTTCACGCATACCCAAAGAACCAGCCATCTTAAAGGAAAGTTCACTAGAGTCAACGTCATGATAAGAACCGTCATAAAGAGTAACTTTAATATCGGTCATTGGATAACCAGCCAAGAAACCTCTCTCAAGAGATTCTTTAATACCTTTATTGGTAGGCTCAATATATTCACGAGGCACTACACCACCAGTAATAGCATTTACAAATTCATAGCCAGTACCACGATCTTGTGGCTCAACTTTAAGCAATACATGACCATATTGACCACGACCACCAGTTTGTTTGATGTATTTACCTTCACCATTGGCTGCTTGAGTAATAGTTTCACGATAAGCTACTTGAGGAGCACCTACATCAGCATCAACTTTAAATTCACGTTTCATACGATCAACGATGATTTCTAGATGCAATTCACCCATACCACCAATCACAGTTTGACCAGTTTCATGATCAACTTTAATTGAAAAAGTAGGATCTTCTTCTGAAAGTTTATTCAAAGCTAAGCCCATTTTCTCTTGGTCAGACTTGGTTTTTGGTTCAATTGCCAAAGAAATAACTGGCTCTGCAAAAGTAATACCTTCCAAAACAATTGGATCATTTTCGTCAGAAAGAGTGTCTCCAGTTTTAGTTTCTTTAAGACCTACGATAGCAACAATTTCTCCAGCGCGAGCTTCGTCAATCTCCTCACGCTTGTTTGCATGCATAAGAAGCAAACGACCCACACGCTCTTTTTCATCACGAGTAGAGTTATAAACATAACTACCAGATTTCAAAACACCAGAATAAACACGGAAGAAAGTTAACTTACCTACGTGAGGATCAGTTTGAATTTTGAAAGCCAAACCAGCAAATTTTTCTTCTGAAACTAACTTGCGAGTAATTTCTTCTTCAGTATTTGGCTTAAGACCAGTAATATGTTCGATATCATTTGGAGAGGGAAGATATTCAACTACAGCATCGAGCAAAACTTGAATACCAGTATTTTTCAAAGAAGAACCAGCAAAAACTGGAACTAACTTATAACTAATAACAGCTTTACGAAGAGCAGACTTAAGTTCATTAACAGAAATTTCTTCTTCTGCAAAGAATTTTTCCATAATTACATCATCAGTTTCAGCAATTGATTCAACCAAAGCTGCACGCATCTCTTCCATTTGAGCTTTGTATTCTTCTGGAACTTCCATAATTTCTGGCTCAGTAGCAGCGGCATGATCTTTCCAGAATAAAGCTTTGCGCTCTAATAATTGAATTACACCCTTAAAATCATTTTCAGATCCCATTGGTAAAACCATTACAGCTGGAACAACACCAAATTTATCTCTAATATCTTGGACAGTAGCCAAGAAATCAGCACCTAATTTATCCATTTTATTAACAAAACAAACACGAGGAACATTATATTTGTCAGCCTGACGCCAAACAGTCTCTGATTGGGACTGTACACCTTCAGAAGCGTCTAGTACTGTCACACCACCATCAAGTACACGTAAAGAACGCTCTACTTCAGCAGTAAAGTCTACGTGACCCGGAGTATCAATGATATTAAAACGATATTCTTCACTTGAAAGATTGGTTTCAAAATATGGCTTCCAAAAAGCGGTGGTAGCAGCAGACACAATGGTAATACCACGTTCTTGTTCTTGCTCCATCCAGTCCATGGTTGCAGCACCTTCATGTACCTCACCAATTTTATAGTTACGACCTGTGTAAAAAAGAATGCGCTCGGTAGTGGTAGTTTTACCAGCATCAATATGAGCAATAATACCAATATTTCTCACTCTCTCTAGAGGAACTCTTTTATTTGCGCTTTTGTCTGACATAAATGTTTTACCTTTTTACTATTAATTAGATTAAAGAAACTATTCATACCAACCAGCTCTTTTTACTTAAAGCAAAAAGATTCCCCTGCCAGGAATAAGGAAGGTTTCCATGTTTCTACCAACGGAAGTGTGAGAAAGCCTTGTTAGCCTCAGCCATACGGTGAGAGGATAACTTCTTTTCAATAGCACCACCGGTGTTTTCAATGGAATCGAGAATTTCTGCAGCTAATTTTTCTGCGTAAGAATGATATTCTTTGTTAGAACGTTTGTTTGATTCTAGAACTAACCAACGAAGAGATAAAGACGAAGCTCTTCTTGGTTGAACAGGCATAGGAACCTGATAAGAAGCACCACCAACACGGCGAGAACGAACTTCCATTTGAGGAGTAATATTCTTAAGAGCTTCTTCTAAGACTTCAACTGGCTTTTTATTTAATTTTTCAGCTGCAAATTCAAGACCTGCATAAACCTGTTTTTGAGCCACAGATTTCTTGCCATCTCTCATTGAGCGATGAATTAAACGAGCTACCAAGACTGAACCATATTTGGCGTCTGGAGCGACTTCACGAAGTTTTGCTTTCTTTGTTCTCATGCCTTATTTTCCCTTTTTCACACCATATTTACTGCGACTGGTTTTACGGTCAGTGACACCAGCACAATCATATTTACCACGAACGATATGATATTTCACACCTGGAAGATCTTTAACACGTCCACCACGAACCATAACTACACTGTGCTCAGCGAGGTTATGACCTTCACCTTGGATGTATGCCGTAACTTCCATTCTATTTGAAAGACGGACACGAGCAACTTTGCGTAAAGCTGAGTTTGGTTTTTTTGGAGTCATGGTTTTAACCACGGTACAAACACCACGCTTCTGAGGGCTCATGGCTTTAACTGGTTTACCAGTCAAAGAGTTGAAGGCACGACGCAAAGCAGTAGCTTTAATGCGCTTGGATCGGTCGGTTCTTCCTCCCTTTCGAATGAGTTGATTAATTGTAGGCATAAATCTTATTTACTTTCTTCCTTTTTTCAATTTCGGATTGTGGGATTGTAACATGGCGAGTGAAGTTTTACCACTCGATGTTACAACCCCACAATTAATTTTACATTTCTCTAGCTCGTTCCTCACTGGTAGGAATTAATCTACCGATGATAACGTTTTCCTTCAAACCACTGAGTGTATCGATCTTTCCAGCAGATGCAGCGTCAGTTAACACATGTTTAGTGTGTTGGAATGAAGCAGCAGAAAGCCAAGAATCAGTGAACAATGAAGACCTGGTAATACCCAACAAGAGGACTTTAGCAGTAGCAGGTTCACCGCCGGCAGCCATAGTTTCATCATTAACAGCCATAAAGCGACTGCGTTCTGAAATTTCTCCAGTTAAATACTCAGTATCACCACTCATTTCGATGCGAACTTTATCTCCCATCTTACGAGCGATTACTTCAAAGTGACGATCATTAATTGAGATACCTTGAGACTCATAAACATATTGCACTTGGCTAATAATATGTTGTTGAGCATAAAGCATACCTTGTAATTGCAAAAGCTCTTGGATATCAGCTCCACCAGCAGTTAACAATTGACCTGGATGAACCAAATCACCATTCTCAACAATGATTGCAACATTAGAAGGAACGTTATATTGCTCTTCTTCGGTTGGAGGAGTGGTTGAAGTAATGGTGATGATCTTTTCTTCATCATTTTCTTCAATTTTCACTTTGCCACCAATACGAGCAATAACTGCAGGTAATTTTGGATTACGAGCTTCAAGTAACTCTTCTACGCGAGGTAAGCCCTGGGTAACGTCAAGACCAACGATACCACCAGAGTGTTTAACACGCATTGTAAGCTGAGTACCTGGCTCACCAATAGATTGAGCAGCAATTACACCAACTGGTACGCCAATCTCAACTTTTTCTCTGGTTGAGAAATCCCAACCATAGCAAGTTTGACACAAACCACGGCGAGCTTCACAAGTTAATGGTGAACGAATCACGACTGACTCAATTGCTTCATTGGTATCAAAAATCTTGGCTAATTCGTCATTAACAATATCACCTTTTTTGGCAATTACTTTTCTGCCGTCTTTGACATCTTCAGCTAAGAAGCGACCAATGAGACGGTTATAAAATGCGTCACGACGATGCTCTTTAGAAATCTCAATACCCTTGGTGGTTTCACAATCCTCCATACGAATGATGGCATCATGAGAAACATCGCTCAAACGTCTGGTTAAATAACCAGCATCAGCAGTTTTGATAGCTGAGTCTGTTAAGCCCTTACGAGAACCACGAGCGGAAGTAACGTATTCGAAAATTGTCAAACCTTGTCTAAAGTTAGACTTAGTTGGCATTTCCACGATATTACCCAATGGATCGACTACTAAACCACGCATGGCTGCTAGCTGCTTAACCTGATCTTTAGAAGCACGAGTACCTCCAGAGTCGATCATGATTTTTACAGCATTATCATTATCATATGAATTCCAAGTTTTTTCAGCTAATTCATCAGTTGTTTGCATCCAAACATCAATTGATTTTCTGCGACGTTCTTCGTCAGTAATCAAACCTTGGAAATAACTCTCCTGAACTGCTTCTACACGCTTATTAGCTTTATCAACGATAGCTGGTTTTTCATCAATCATACGACAGTCAGTCACAGATACTGATAAACCAGATCTAGTTGCAGCTTCAAAACCAAGATTCTTAATTGAGTCAATTAAACGAGCAACTTCTGAATCCTCATAGGTTTCGATAGCGCGAGTAATCAATTCTTTAATATCTTTTGCTTTAACTGGTGCATTTACATAAGCAACGCCAGTTGGCATAAGATCATTAAAGCGCATGCGACCAATGGTTGTAACCAAAATACCAACCTCTGGCAAACGCACAGTAATAGGTTGGCGTAAATTGACTAAACCAATTTGGAAAGCATGATATGCCTCATCTTTAGAAGCAAAGATGGTTGGCAATTTTTCAAGCTTCTCATCAATGGAGGTGTAATAATACACACCCATAGCCATTTCTTTATTTGGCACGGTGATAGGCTCACCGTTTGCTGGTTTCAACAAATTATGAGTAGCCATCATTAATTCTTCAGCTTCTTTACGAGCTTCTTTGGTCAAAGGTACATGAACAGCCATCTGGTCACCATCAAAGTCAGCGTTATATCCAGAACATACACAAGGATGTAAGCGGATAGCACTTCCTTCAATTAACTGAGGATAGAAAGCTTGCATACCAAGCTTATGAAGGGTTGGGGCACGGTTCAAAATCACTGGGTGATTAGCCGTAACTTTTTCCAAAACATCATAAACCTCTGGTTCTCTACGATCAACTAAGTGACGAGCACTCTTAACATTAGGAGCTACTCCTTGAACAATTAATTCACGCAAAACATATGGTTTGAACATTTCCAAAGCCATATCTTTTGGCAAACCGCATTGATCAAGTTGTAATTCTGGACCGACAACGATAACACTACGACCTGAATAGTCTACGCGCTTACCAAGTAAGTTTTGACGGAAACGACCCTGTTTACCTCTCAACATTTCAGAGAGAGATCTCAAAGGTCTGCGATTGGATCTACGTCTGGTTTGACGAGCTTGACTACTATCAATTAATGAATCAACAGCTTCTTGAAGCATGCGCTTTTCATTGCGCAAAATAATTTCTGGAGCACCCAAAGAAATCAAATGTTTCAAACGATTGTTGCGATTAATAACTCTGCGATAAAGATCGTTAAGATCTGAAGAGGCAAAGCGACCACCAGAAAGTTGCACCATAGGACGTAAGTCTGCTGGTAAAACTGGCAAGATAGTTAAGAACATCGACTCTGGACTGATATTGGCTTTTTTCAAACCTTCAATCACTCGCAATCTCTTGGTAGCTTTAAGACGTTTAGCTCCTTTGCTCTCAATCATTTCTCCGCGTAAACGCTCAACTAAAACATCTAAGTCAACTTGTTTAACAAGCTCTAGAATGCTTTCAGCACCCATACCAACTCTTAGGTGAGAAGCGGCATCGTATTCATCGAGTTTAAGATATTCATCTTCACTCAAAACACTTTGCTTTTTAATCTTCTTCACCAAAGTCTTAATGGTTTTATAGATTTCAGAAGTTTGTTCCAATTGAACTTCTAATTGTTGTTTGACATTAGAAAGGTTTTGTTTAGCTTTTAGTTTGAGCTCTTCGAGCTTGAGTTGTAATGTTTCTTTGCTCTTAACTTTTTCTTTAAGAGTTGTAACATCTTTATCAAGTTGTTCTTGAATCTTTAAAACATCTTTTTCAGCTGTTTCTCTTAATTCATCTTGAGCTGCAACCAAATTAACTTCTAATCTATCGCTAACTTCTTTTTTCTCATCTTCATCTATATCAAGAACTATGTATTGGGAAAAATACATAATAGAGTTTAAATTACGTGGAGAAATATCTAGTAATAAAGAAAGCTTAGATGGAGCACCTTTAAAGAACCAAATATGAGCAGCTGGAGCAGCCAACTCAATGTGGGCCATGCGCTCACGGCGCACCTTAGCTTGAGTAACTTCAACACCACATTTATCACAAACAATGCCTTTATAGCGAATACGTTTGTATTTACCACAATAACACTCATAATCTTTAACTGGACCAAAGATTTTCTCATCAAAAAGACCATCTTTTTCTGGTTTTAAAGAACGATAGTTAATTGTTTCTGGTTTCTTTACCTCACCATGTGACCAAGAAAGAATCTCGTCTGGAGAAGCAATTTTAATTTGTAGAGCGGAAAAATCAATTATGTTTTTCATAGTGTGTCCTCCGTAAAAAATTTACGATTCTCCTCCTTCTTCATCAGTAGCTTCTTCTTCTAAATCAGTTGGCTCTTCTGGGGTTTCTCCCTCTGGAGTTTCCTCATCACTTTCACCTTCTTCTTCAGAAGATTCTTCTGGAATTTCTTCAGGATCATCTGGAATCTCGTCTGGAGATAGTGGTTCAACAGGACCTTCATCCTCTTCCACTTCTTCAGAATCAATTGGATTAACAGTTAAACCTAAAGAATTCAGTTCACGCATTAAAACTTTGAATGACTCTGGCACAGAAGGAGCTGGAATATCATCTCCCTTAACCATGGCCTCAAAGGCATTAGCACGACCACGAACATCATCAGATTTAATAGTCAACATTTCTTGAAGAACATGAGCTGCACGATGTGCTTCCAAAGCCCAAACCTCCATTTCTCCAAGACGCTGTCCACCCATTTGAGCTTTACCACCCAAAGGCTGTTGAGTCACTAGAGAGTATGGACCTGTAGAACGAGCATGAGTCTTATCTTCGACCATGTGACTAAGTTTCAACATGTATCCGATACCAACCACTGTTTGTTCTAAGAAAGATTCACCTGTGCGACCATCAAAAAGTTGGACTTTACCAGATGCCGGTAAACCAGCACGCTCTAATTCACTCCAAATCTTACTTTCATCGATTCTCTCAAAAGCTGGGATAGCAACTCTATAACCAAGTTTTTGTGCTGCCCAACCCAAGTGAGCTTCCAAAAGCTGACCAAGATTCATACGAGCCAAAACTGATAAAGGTGAAATGATAATATCAATTGGAGTACCATCCTCTAGATGAGGCATGTCAGCAATAGGCACTACTTTTGAAATAACACCCTTGTTACCATGGCGTCCAGCTAACTTATCACCAACTCTAATCTTACGCATTTGAGCGACTTTAACGACAACTTCTTTTAAAGTACCTGGATCTAATTCATCTCCAAGGTCACGATCAAGAACTTGAACATCAATAACAGTTCCAGTTTCACCATGTGGTAAACGTAGTGAAGTATCACGAACTTCTTTGGATTTTTCACCAAAAATTGCTCTAAGCAATCTCTCCTCTGGAGAAAGTTCAGTCTCACCTTTTGGAGCAACTTTACCAACCAAGATATCGCCAGAATTTACCTGACTTCCAACGCGGATAATACCTTCCATGGTTAAATTACTCAAGAAAGCTTCACTTACATTAGGAATATCATTAGTTAATTCCTCAGGGCCAAGACGAGTATCCATGACCTTTGATTTATGTTCATTAATCTGAATTGAAGTTAATGAATCATCTTTAACCAAACGATCTGAAATTACGATAGCATCTTCGTAGCCCAAGCCATCAAAAGAAGCATAAGCAATTAATAAGTTAGTGCCCAATGATAATTCTCCTTCATCAGCTGCTGGACCATCGATAAGGATGTCGCCTTTTTCAACTTTTTGACCAGCTTTAACTGCCACTGTTTGAGAATAACAAGTACTTTGAGAAGTTCTTTCGAACTTAATAATGTGATAGGTAATTACACCCTTACTATATTCAGAATGTTCATCAGTCTTTTGAGCAAAGAAAGCCTCAGCAGCTTTGTAGTCTGCTTTATCAATTTTAAGTTCAACTTTTTGAGCATCTGCATATTCGATTACACCTGCAAATTGAGCAGCAACAGAGTGGTTCATGGAAGTAGAAACTGCTTTTTCCATACCAGTACCAACAATTGGAGCTTGAGGTCGAACCAAAGGCACTGCCTGACATTGCATATGAGTACCCATCAAAGCACGGTTGGCTTCATCATGAGCAATAAAAGGAATCAAAGAAGCTGAAGTACCAATAACCTGACGTGGAATAACATCAATGTATTCAACATCATTGATAGGACCTTCAATGAATTGGTTCATATGACGAATGGATACCCATTCATCTTGAATGAAACCTTTTTCATCAATATTTATACTGGCATGAGTGATTTTGTAATCTTCTTCAGCATCTGCTGCTAAATAGAAAATTTCATCGTAATTCACCCGAACTTTATCGCCTTTTTTCTCTAATTTAAAGTATGGAGCTTCTAAGAAACCAAAATCATTGATTTTGGCATAGAGAGCTAAGTAGGTTACCAAACCAATGTTTGGACCTTCTGGAGAACGAACTGGACAAATACGAGAATATTGTGATGCATTAATATCACGCATAGAGAACGATGCACGCTCTCTAGTTACACCACCAGTACCCATCACTGAAAGTCTGCGTAAATTGTCAATTTCAGATAAAGGATTAGTTTGATCTAAAATAGCTGACAATCTATTGCGACGGAAAAATTCAGAAATAGTAGCAATTAATGGTCTGGCGTTAACCAAAGCGGCTGGAGTTAAAGTTTCATCAGTCTTAGTTAAAGACATTTTTTCACGGATAGATCTCTCTAAACGAATTAAACCAATGCGAAAAGCACTGGTTTGAACTAATTCACCGACACGACGAACGCGACGATTGCTTAAATGATCAATATCATCTGTTTTACCTACACCATTTTGTAAAGCAATTAGGTAACGAACTGCAGCGACGATATCTTCAGTAGTCAAAACAGTAGAATTTTCATCAACATTAATTTTTAAACGACGATTGAGCTTATAACGGCCTACTGTACCAAGATCATAACGACGAGAATCAAAGAATAATTGAGAAAGATATTCTTTAGCAGTTTCGAGAACAGCTGGCTCACCAGGTCTCATTTTTTCATAAATTTCAATTAAAGCTTCAGCTTGGTTGCTGGTAGCATCTTTTTGTAAAGTATTTTCTAAAAGATTATATTGATCTTTGTCACAAACATCTTTGAGTAATGCTTTAATCTCATCATTGGATTCAAAACCCAAGGCGCGCAAAAGCACAGTTACTGGCATTTTGCGACGTCGATCGATTTTGACAGTAATCACATCTCGACGACCCACGTTTACTTCAAGCCAAGAACCACGTAAAGGACGTAATTCAGCACGATATAAGACACGACGAGTACCCGGATCTTCATCACCTAAGAAAAATACACCTGGAGAACGAACTAATTGAGTAATAATGGCACGTTCAATACCATTGATAATGAAAGTACCCACATCAGTCATCATAGGAATATCGCCTAAGAAAACTTCTTGAGTTTGTTCTTCTTCAGTTTTTTTGTTGAATAAAGTTGCTTCGACATAAAGAGGCATGTCGTAAGAAACAGACTTTGTTTTTGCTTGTGAGGGAGTATATTTTGCTAAACCAAAACGATATGCACCAAATGAAAGAGACCAGTTTTTACCGGTAAAATCTTCAATGCCTTTTTCGCCGTTAACTTCTTGGAGAGATTCTAAAATGCCTTTTTCAAGAAACCATTGATAGTTATCTTTTTGTAGTTTGATAAGATCAAGTTCTGGCAAGACCTTGTGTTGTTTTCCCCAATTTTGGCGAATCGGCTGTGACATAAAGTTTTCCTTCTCTCTAATTAACTCGTACAGATCCCAAGAGGATTTTCCTCGAGAGATCTTAGGCTTAGCTTGACAGACAAAAAGAGAGACGTACTCCTGAGAGTAGTCTCTAGTTTTTCAAAACGCTTATACGGTGTGATTGTTGTGGCCAATCATTCTGCAGAATAGATATTTCTTTTTTTGTTGCTTTGCGGTAATCTGTCATTACCCCAAAGCTCCGTTATTATTTGTTATGGTTTGAAACAGAAAAACGAAAGAACGACTTTCTTTCTCAAGCCATCACGCAATAACTGGCGATTCTAACAGATTTATCTTACTTTCGCAAGTATTTATCCACGTTGGCATTATGTTGTTCAAGAGTCTGGGCAAAATGAGCCTCTCCAGCCTGATCGTGAATATAAAATAGGTCACCATTATCAATTGGATTTAGCGTAGCTTTGATTGCATCATAACCAGGATTAGCGATTGGGGCAGGAGGTAACCCTGGGAATTTATAAGTGTTATAAACTGAGGTTAGTTTTTTATCTTCTGCAGTTGGAGTTACCCACCAAGAATCTTGAGCAGAATCATAACCCTTAACATACTGCAAACTGGCATCAACTTGCAAAGCCATACCTATTTCAATTCTACGCCATAACACACCAGCTACTCTTCTCATTTGTTCATAACCCTTAGCCTCTCTTTCAACAATTGAGGCCATGGTAATAACCTGATTAAGAGAATATTTACTTGCTCCAAAATCTTTTTCCAAACCTTTAATAATTTTTTTCTCAAAAGTTTGTTTTAACATTCTCACCAATTGATCAGTAGAAATTTGTCTAGGAACCAAATATGTATCTGGAAATAACTTCCCTTCCTGACCAACAGTCAAACTAAGAAATTCTTCTTTAGAAAAAGCTTCGAGTTCTTGCTTTGCCAAACTATCAGCGATCTCTTCTCGTCTCCAGCCTTCTGGAATAGTAATCCAAAGATCATAGGTACCTTGGGTTAATTCATGAGCAATTTCCTCTGTAGACATACTAGGAGAAAGATCAAAGCTGCCTGCTTGAATCTTGTTAGCCAAACCATCTTTTTTGGCAATAAAACGTAAGGCTAAAGCATTTTTAATTAACCCAGCTTCCTGTAGACGATTAGCTATTACACCAACCGCTTGTCCTTTAGGAATTACAAAAGTTTGGGTTTGGGTTTGAGCTAAATCTAGTGGGCTAATTAAGGTTAAGAAAAACAACCAAGCAGAAATCAACATTAATCCCAAAAAAAGAGGAATTAACAAGAAAAATCTTTTACGGAAAATACGTTTTTTATGTGTCATAAACTAGGCTTTCGCTTTTGTAAGCAACCAGTGTAGCACATTGGACAAATCTTTGCCTTGCACCAAGCTAAAACACATATAAAGTGAATCAAACCTAACCTTTAAAACCAGTCTGTTCTATCCAATTTTCCAAAATCAAGGCAGCAGCAAAATGATCGATGGGGCCAGAACGAGTAGCTTTCTTTATTCCTGCCTGATTGAGTCTTTTCTCAACCTCATTCGAACTCAAAGTTTCATCAAAAAATTCAAATTCTATTTGTTCAAAAAGAGGACAAAAGTGTTTAACAAATTCCTCTGTCTTATGAGCCATTTCTCCTTCTGACAAACCAACCACCACTTTCTGAACATTTTCTTCTCTAAGTACTTTCTCCATCTCAGAACACAATGACTCATCATTGGGAATTACTTTCAAAGGAACAGCCAATGTTCCCATGGAAATAGCCAAACCAACTCTTTTGGTACCAAAATCTACTGCTAAAACCTTTGTCATAATCACCTTTTAATAACAATCCTAATTCTTCACTAATTGAGCAGTAATAACTCCGCGCCTTAAATATGTACCTTCTGGGGTACAGGTTACCAGCTTAAGTTGTCTAGTATCATAGCGTTGAGAAAGAATATACGTATCAGTTGGTTTTACTTCAGTTTTACTCTGAATAACATAAGTATATTTCACACCTTCAACAGTTAAATATATTTTGTCACCTTTTTCCAAAGTCATAATATAACTAAAAATTGAGTTATATCTTCTGGGATTACTTTCTTTAGGATTATAGAACTGACGTAGCACTGAATGACCAAAAATTACTGGAGAACCAGCTTGACCAGGTAAAGCTGTTCCAGGATATTGAATTAAGCTATGATTTAAATCAGTGCCGCCAACAGTCACAATGGCATTTTCTAATTCTAATTTTGGAATATTAAGAATATAGGTTGTGATCTGTTGAGCTTCCTGGTCTTTAACAAACTCAGGAACATCACCCTCAAACCAATTGCTTAAATTTGTGTAGTCCAAGGCTGTATTAAGAATTACTGGACCATCATTGTTTTCCGTGTTTCCAAAATCTTCAGCAGAATTACCCTGGGTATCAGCCAAAACTAAAGGTGTGGAATCTAAAATTTGATCTGGAGGAATTGGTGCTTTTAGTTCAATAGTGTTTTGAGAAACATCAGCAACATAATATGCCAAGATTGGATAAGTGGCACTGCCTACAAGACCAATTCCCATTAGCAAAAGAAAAGTGGGTAGAATTCCAGCGCCAAAACGAACAATTCTAGGAATTGCTTGGCGAAAATTTTTTTCTTTTTGCTTAACTTCAGTAGTTTCTTTTTTATCAGCAACTAAAAAACGTTGAGTGAGTTTTTCAATTTTTTTCTCGATTTTTTCTAGAGAAATACCACCCTGCAAAGCCTCACGATAAACCTTTACCAGATCCTGACGTTGACGAGCTGATAAAGATTCATTCTTTGCCTTTTTCACCAAAAATTACTTTCTCTCTTTAACAATAATAATAATTCTTTGCTTGTCATTAGGAACTTTCGAAACTAGAGCTCTAGCCAAACTTGGTTTGACTTGATATGAGGCAGATTCAATCTCTGTTCTATCAGATAACTTGCCAGAAATAGCTTCCAATGGCAAACCCTGTAGGGTTGAAATCACATTGTTGACATCAAAATCTGGCAAAGCTTTAGTACTAACACTTGCAGCCAAAACAATCTTAGCTGAACCAGTTGCCTCTTCTTTTGGTGCTGAAACAATTCCCGGCTCATCATCAACTAGAGAATAACCAGTTGGAACTTCCTCTTTAAGCAAAGACTCTATTAATGGGCGCATATCTTCAGATAAATATTTCACTGCATCAAATTTCATGGTTAATTCTAATGCCAATTGATCTGCCTCTTCACCAATTTTCCCACCATAATCAGTGCTGACCACAACTTGTTTACCAGTTAAAACAAAGTAAATACCATTGCCTGATTTATTACCAAAATCTTCTTTAGCTTTATTGAATAGCTCTGTTTTCAGATCTTTTAAAAGACCAGCTGCATCTTCAGCAGAAACAACCTTTACCTCCCTGCTTGAACCACCAGTAAATGTTTCTTTAACTGTGGCTGAATAGGTGCCGGTATCAAAATTTTCAACACTCAAATTAGTTTCTTCTACCAAATTGCCTTCTGCGCCTATCTTGGCCGCAGTTACTTTTACATCTAATTGACCATAATCTTTAACTTCGCTTGTTCCTGATTCAGTTACTGAAGCAGAAGCAACGGTAGCATCTTCATCCAAGGTAAACTGCTGACCTCCATTGGTGAAACTAGTGCCAGCAAAAAATGTTTTTGGAGAAATAGTCTTATTTAAAATCGTAATTGTGCCTTTTGCTTTTTCTCCAACTAATTTAACTCCTGTGACATCAGCTACTTTTGTACCAGAAAACTCAGCTGTCTGTAGTTCTCCTCTTAGAATCAATTTCTCTACATTTGATGTGGCAGCATAAGGATCAACTGTTATTTCTACATCCTTGGTAATTACTTTTTCAGCTAATTGCACTGTTACTTCAACCTTATATGAAAAAATCAATCCACCAACCAATAATCCAATTGAGGCCAAAACACCACCAACTATTCCACCAAAAATTACATTTTTATGAGGACTTTTTTGGTACTTTGCAAATAATCTACTCATAAAGGTTTGTTTTTTAGCCTCAACAATGCTATTTCTTTCATCTAGCTCATTTTCTTCTTTAGCTGATTTTGATAAAGAGATTTTGTGAGATTTTTCTTCTGGAAGATTAACATTAGTAATTGGAACGCCAAAACTTGTAACAACCGGTTTTTCTTCTTTTTCTACAGCAGAAAAATTATCTCCAGTTAAATCTGTTTCTACACTTTCAAAACCGAAATCTCCAGGGTTAGCTTTTTCTAATTCTCTTTTAATCGATTCTCCACCAATATTTTTTTCTGGCAACAGCCCACGCTCTTCTGCAATGGCAGCCCCACCTTGTTCAACTACGGCCTTTAAAACTTGGTTGCTAGTATATTGCTCAACTAATGGAGCTTGAATGAAAGGATGATCTTCTGTCCAGTTATAACCAATAATTTTAGTTCTAACATCTTGGAGATCCTGGTTTCCCAATACTAATGATGCCAAAACCATTTTTGCTGGTAAATAAGCTTTATTCTCATCGCTTTTATCTAGAGTAAAACGAGCTAGGCCTTCAACAATATCTCCCACTACTTCTTCTGATCTGCCAACCGAAATTTGCTGAGTAATGTCACCTTTTTTCAACAAGATCAATGACAAGGCCTTGTCTTGGATATATACCAAGATTTGGGAAATGTTTTTATCTCTAGAGATTAGATCTTGGGTTAGGGCATCAGTGACAATCACAAAACCCACTGGTTCAAGATGTAAGGACTCGGCAACTTTTTTGACAAATGGTTTTTTTTCTTTAATCAAACCATTGTCATCAACCCAATGTGGATCAAAACCGAAAACTACGTCTTCTGTTTGCTCCGAATCAGGCCCAAGTAACTCAAGGGCCTTGTCTGTAGCAATTACTCCATCATCATCATTTTCAAAAGCTATTAAGCTTGATGTTTTTTGAACAACTACTTCTCCAGCTTCAATATTCCAAAAAGCAGTTCTGACTCCAGCATCAGTAAAAATTATACAAATGAAAGAATTAGGCAAAGCTTCCTTTTCAGGTTCAGCTGCTTTTTTCTTAGCAAAAAAAGGTAAATTAATTCCCATAGATCCTTTGTGTTTGAAGGTTGTGTCACCACAACCAAAACGCCTATTTGCGTCTGCCTTAATTAAAGCAAAGTTTCGCATGGAATTAAAGAGGAGAACCAGAGAAACTAAATAGTTAAGCGAGCATAAATTCTACGCACACCTGCTGCAACAGCTTGTTCTTTAAACAACTCGATATGACCAATTTCTGCTGTATGAGTTACATGAGGGCCACCACAAAGTTCTTTGGAAATCCAATCATTGGTTGGATTAGTGCCAACAGTATAAACATTAACTTCATCTGGGTATTTTTCTACAAAAAATGCTAAGGCACCAGCTTTTAGAGCAGCTTCTTTTTGCATTACTTGTTTGTGCATAGGTAAATCTAGCTCTATCCATTTATTTATTTGATCTTCAATTTGTTTTAATTGGTCTACGGTCAAAGCTTGTGGATAAGAAAAGTCAAATCTTAAGCGTTCTACGGTGATATTGGAGCCTTTTTGTGAAACTTCCTTACCAAGGATTTGTCTTAAAGCAGCATGAAGCAAATGAGTGGCAGTGTGATATTTAACTGTTATTTCTGAGTGATCCTGTAAACCACCCTTGAATTTGCCAACTGAGGCAGTACGTGATTTGTCTGCGTGTTCTTTTTTAATACGTTGGAATGCTGTTTCAATTTGTTCTGCTAAAGATAATCCTTGAGTCTTAGCTTCTTCAAGCGATAGTTCTAGAGGAAAGCCATAGGTTTCATAAAGATTAAATGCTTGTTCTGCAGTTAGAACCTTTGTTTGTTCAAGGTTTTTTTCAAATTCTCTTAGACCTTTTTCTAGGGTACGCAAGAATTTCTTTTCTTCTTGAGCTAAAACATTGGTAATTTCATTTTGCTTAGTTTTTACCACGGGATAAGCGTCTTGATAAACTTCAATAACGCTTGGCACTAGATCAGTTAAAAACTCATGATTAATACCAAGTTTTTTACCATAGCGCACAGATCTTCTAATTAACCTGCGAACATAATATCCCTGGTCTTTGTTGCCAGGAAAAACTCCATCTGCAATTAACATTACTGCGGCTCTCATGTGATCTGCAATGACTCTAAAAGAAGTTGGGTCGGTTTTGTATGATTTGCCAGAAATATTTTCTAACAAGGTTATCATTGGTAAAAATAGATCGGTGTTAAATACATCAGGGTCTTGCATAACAGCAGCTAGAGTTCTCTCTAGGCCACCACCAAAATCAATGTTTTTTTGTGGTAAAGGTTCAAAGCCATTGTTGGTTTTTTGGTATTGCATGAAAACTGAGTTACCAATTTCCATGTAACGACCACAGTCGCAGTTGACGTGGCAAACTTCATTTTTCCAAATAGAATTTTCATGTAATTTTAGTTCTGAACCAAAATCATAAAAGACTTCACTGTCTGGCCCCCCTGGTTCGCCAATTGGCATGTTTTTAGGAGCACCAGCTCTTGACCACCAGTTTTTGTCGCCATAAGTAAAGATTCTACCGTCTTGGGCTCCTACTTGGTCTGCTTTGTTTATTACCTTAGCTTCAATTCCATGTTCAGCAAAAATTGCTTGCCAAAGTTCAATAGCCTCATTGTCTTGAGGAATTCCTAGTTCTTCATTGCCTTGGTAAACAGTTACAAATAACTTTTCTGGATCTAAGCCCAATTCTTTAGTTAAAAAATTAAAATACCAATTTAGTTGTTCTTTCTTGAAATAATCACCCAAGGACCAGTTGCCTAACATTTCAAAAAAAGTAGTGTGACGGTTATCACCGACTTCTTCAATGTCTTGAGAGCGAAAACATTTTTGTGAATCAGAAATACGAGTGCCTTTTGGATGTTTGGCTCCTAATAAATAGGTAATCATTGGTTGCATTCCAGAGCCAGTGAATAAAGTGGTTGGATCGTTTTCTGGCACCAGAGGAGATGATGGGATAACGACGTGACCGTTTTTTTCACAAAAACTTAGATATTTTTGACGTAATTGAGAAGCAGTTAGCATAGGAGAGATTATACCAGGCTCGATCAAACTCCTTTAAACAGAGTTTTTGTTTTTCTAATTCTTTTGGTAGGATTTGTTTTTGCAGCTGTTTTTTCTTGATCAGCCAAAAATAAATTTGGTTCGTGATCTTCAATTTGTTCTGAAGCTTGATCTAGGATTTCTTTAAAAATTCCCCAAAGGTCTTGTTCTGCATCCTCGATTGTTCCTTCAGCTAACAAGTCTTTAGCTGCAATACGCCAATGATCTTTTAGGTCTTCGCGAAGTTTCTCACCTTCATCGGTACCAAATAGATACATAGCGATAGCTCCCGCAGCCATGCCAGCAGCAAAACCAGTCATAAAGTTCTCTTGCGAGTAACTATTTTTTTTTGGTTTCATTTCTTCTTTGAGTTAACCAACCTGTAAAAGATTCAAATACTTTAACTCCTGTTTGTAAGCCAGAGGCTAGGCCTCCTAAATTTTGCAATGGTGAGATTAAAGAATTAATCTTTGCTTCTGCCTGGTCTAAAGTTGTATTGACTTTGTTCAAAGTCTTTTTTACTTCTGCTAATACTAAGATTATTTGAATACCAACTACTGAGAGAATGATTGTTAAAATAATCGAAATAACTACTAAAACTGTCGGTAAAATATTTTCCATAAAAATCTCCTTGTTCTTCTATCGTACCTGAAAAAAAATATTCCTCAAAGTCTAAAACCTGACGAAGACAGTTCGTTGTTCGGTATTCTTTTTTTCCTGGCGATCAGTGGCTTCAATTGTAATAGTGGACATGCCTTCATTGGGTAGGGTGATATTAGTTTCAAAACTGCCATCTGCTTGAACAGAGACTGGTTGAGAATTAACTAAGATTTTTGCTTCTGGTTCCGTAACTCCTTGAACTAATATTTGAGCAGAGACAACTGCGTTTTCAGCTGGGCTAATAATCGAGATTTTTGGAGGTGAAATAAAAGAGTACCAGCGCAAAACGATATAGGTGAAGATAGCTAAAAATACTCCAACACCACCAAATAAAACAAAGCGAATTGATGAGTTTGCAGAGCCTCTCATTACTGGCTTGAGGAATTCTTGAGGAACTAATTTTCCTTTGGCGCTTTCCATGAAGTCTCTACGAAGTAATGCTAGCATTGGTTCTGGGTCGAATTGCAAGATTCTGGCATAGGCCTTGATGTATCCTTTGACAAATACGGCGGCCGGTAGGTCTTTAAAGCGATTTTCTTCCAAAGCATGAAGAAACACTTCTTTGACTCTGATTTCTTGAGCCAATTGAGATCGAGAGATATGACGCTTTTCGCGCTCTAGTTTTAAAAGTTCACCAACAGTTTTTGTTTGTTGAATCATGTTTTTATGAAAGCAGTTCTCTCACTATTTTTGCCACCATAGAGCCATCTGCTTTTCCAGCTACTTTTTTCATTACCATTCCAGTTACTGGTCCTGGTTGAGCGTTGGGTGTAGATTGCACTATTTCTTCAACTATTTTTCTTAGTTCTTCTTCGCTCATTTGAGCTGGTAAAAATTTCTCTAGAACAGCTAGTTTGATAGCAGCTTCTGCCACCAAATCTTCTCTGCCACCATTTTTATAGTCGTTGGTAGCGTCTTTCCATTGCTTGATCATGCGAGCAATGATTTTTTGCACCCCAGCATCATCTTGTGGGCCATTGTCAATTTCAAAGTTTTTTAGTTCAGAAAGAATTAAGCGCAATGTTCCGAGAGTGTCTGCGTCATGAGCGCGCATTGCATCTTTCATTTGTGTAGTTAGATCATCTTTTAATGACATAATTCCTTTCGTTTATAGCAATGATCACATTATATACGTTTTTTTAAATTTTCTTGAGACAGCGTAGGCAATTGCAAAAAAGTGATTTATAATACCGACCATTAACAGGGCGATTAGCTCAGCTGGTTAGAGCGCACGATTCACATTCGTGAGGTCAGAGGTCCGAATCCTCTATCGCCCACTTTACCGTCATAATTTTATGTTATTTCTTTAAGTTAGTGCTAAAAACTTTCAACCTTTTAATAGAAAAAATCTTTCCACCATGTTGCATAATTTGCCAACAAGAAAATTATTCTTTTTGCCAACAATGCCAAAACAAAATTGATTTTATTTACTTCACTCCAAAATTACCTAGCTTACAAAACTTTAAAATTAATTTTCTAATCCTAGGTTTTTATACTCCACCACTCTCAACTGTAATTAAAACATACAAATATCGAGGAGTTTACAAACTAGCTCCAGAATTAGCACAAACACTTTATAAACACTTGAAATTTTCCAAAAACATTGACTTTATCACTGCAATTCCACTTCATCCAAAGAAAAAAATGCAAAGAGGTTTTGATCAAACTGAATTAATTGCCCAAGAACTAGCAAAGCTAATTAATAGACCGTATCTACCAATTTTAAAGAAAAATTTTCATACCAAAAATCTTGCTTCCACTACTGATGAAAAAACTAGAAAAAAACTAACTAAAAACATGTTTTCACTTTTACCAAATATTGAAATTAAAAACAAAAATATTCTTCTAATTGATGACGTTATCACCAGCGGCAACACCTTATCAACTGTACTTAAAATTATTTACCCTTTAAAACCAAGTTCGATTAACTTTTGCGCACTAGCTCATGAGGGATGAATCACTGGGAGGACCTATTTCTATTAAATACCCTGATTGCCAAGCAATAGAATATCTTTGCAAAGAAATAAAACTTTGAATAAGCAAACCATATCTTTCTGGCCGATGACTAATTTCTCTTTGAATTAAATGAGCAAACATTTCTATGGTTGGCAATTTTTGAACAATAAACTGTTTAATCAATTTATAGCCAGCTTCATCATTAAGAATAATCGGTTCTTCATCATTTTCTAGATAAAGCTCAAAAATTAACCCTTTTTCTATTCCTATTTCAACTAACTTCAAACCAGGATTAGCTTCAGCACTATATTTCTCAGCTATTTCAGCTTTTGTTAAACCTGGATAATTAGCTTTTATCTTAATATTGCCCATGCTCACACCATCTTTATCAGCAGCTCCAAAAGCAATGTTCCACATAGCATCAAATGGTTTTTGGTATCTAGAAAACAATTCATTTTTCATTTCCATATCATTTAATTCATCTCCAGCCCTAGATGGTTTATAACAAGCTACTCCATTGGCAGTAAAAGCTACATCAGAAGCATAAAAAACCAAATCCTTATTTTCTGGCCACTCTGGCTGAAAAAGTTTTAATAAACGATGTAACTTAAACTTAACCGCTTCAAAAGGATCTTCTCCAGCTGGTTCCTCCTGATAACCTATTTCCTCGGTTGGCTTTTCTGGGTCAATAAAATCTATTTGTTCTGGATCAAAACCCAAAAGAGCTATTATGATTGGAGTGAGCTCTTTTCTTCGACTAGCGATAATAAGAGCTATTGTTTCTGGAGAAAAAAATGGTTGTTCAGTCATTGCTTTTATTAATAAAAGAGCACCTGCTTACTTTCGGCTCGGCTTGGTGTCCATCCTGGCCTTTTTTCCAGGAATCGTTACTTGGGAGCGAAAGCAACTAGGTGCCCTCGCAATTTCTGTGAGTTGATTATAACAAATAAATCACTTCAGTTAAATATAGTTTTTAGGGCGGTGTTGAAACACCGCCCTAAGGTTAGATCTTGGTAAGCAAAACTACGATCGCAAAGATCACAATTCCGCCGACCAGAGACCAGAAAATGAGCCAGCCAAATACAATGGCCGGGAATAGCAGGGATATTGCTACCCCAGCTATGGCTGAAAAAACAGCCCAGATGAGAATGAAGTAGATTACATTCATTTTCTCAGCTCCTTTGTCTCCTTAGTGATCCAATGATCGTCGCCAATGACACACCATTGCCAAATAACCTAAGGATTATTTGGCCATGAGGTATCAGAAAAAAAGAGATCTATTATTATACACTAAAATATTGAAAAATATAATATATATAGGATATTGATTAAAACTTTATTTACCTTCTTATCTTGATTAATTATCAAATAAACTATATAATGATTACAGTTATGGGGATGTATTGCATCGACGTAACCGCTCTTTACCAATTGCAGACCATCTTTGACTAAAAGATGTAAAAAAGAGTCAAACAATTACAACTGCCAAATCAATGCGCAGCACAGTTGCTAACTTCGTGAACGAAGCCGTCGCCGGTTTCCAATCAATGTTTGCAGCTCCAGCTAAGCTTTACGCTTAACTAGGCATCTATGAAGACTCTCTCACTGACGGAACTTCATAGGTGGAAACACAGTCCGTGTGCAAAGTAATGCCATTGCACAGCATTACTCCAAGAATTTGTGCAGGTTTTTTAAGAATGGTTTGAAAGTATTTCCACTTAAAAAACAACCAAAAATTTTCTAAGTCTGTAGAAGTTGGCGAAACGTGAGTTAACGGACGGGGGTTCATTACCCCCCATCTCCACCATAATTATTTAAGATCTAAACACCGACAACGGTGTTTATTTCGTCCCTAAGCCCCTTCGCCTTTTGCGCAATAACCTCCAGATAATTCTTCTGACCATTTGCTTCACTAGGAAAGACTATGCCCCTAGAAGAATTAACAATAGCACCAAGCCCATTGCGCTGAAAAAACACCCTAATATCTTGCACTGAACCTCCCTGAGCACCAACCCCAGGAACCAAAAAGAATGAATTGGGAAGAAGCTTTCTTAAAACAGCAGCCTGCTTAGGAAAAGTTGCACCAACCACCGCACCAACATTTGAATATTCACCAACCGAAAGCTTTTCTTGTTGAATATGCTGCTGCAACATTTTTGCTAAACGCTCGGAAATAGTTTCACCATCAACCACAAGATCTTGCAAATCCTTGCTACCAGGATTAGACGTCTTTACTAATACAAAAATACCATTCCCAAATTCTTGAGTAGTTTTAATCAAAGGCGCCAAACTATCTTCACCCAAAAAAGGATTAATAGTAACAGCATCAACATTAAAAACTGAAGTCTTAGAACTAAAAACTTTTGACTGACCAATAAAAGCATTGGCATAGGCCTGCGCAGTAGAATCAATGTCACCCCTCTTAGCATCAGCTAAAACCAATAGGCCGTGTTCATGAGCAAACCTGACTGCATCATCAAAAGCCATTAAACCAGGAACGCCGTATTGCTCATAAAAAGCTAATTGTGGCTTAATCACTGGAACAAAAGGTGCTACTGCAGCAATCACCTCACGATTAAAATTTTTAATTGCCTCACCAGCTGCTTCCAAAGTTTCGCCATATTTATTAATTGCATTTTGTTTAATTATTTCAGGAAGCAAATCCAATCTTGGATCCAAACCAACACAAACCCTAGAATTCTTATCAAGAATAGCGGCAACAAGTTTTTGTGCAAACATAATTAATTCCTATCTCTGATACTTTTGTTCCCAACCCTTTGGATCATTCATCCAATCCAACATAACTTGTTTTTGATCTGGCTTAATCTTGCCATTCTCAATACCAACATCAACAATAGTTGGAAAATCTACCAAACTCAATAACCTAGCTTTGTGCTTTGAAAACTCCTCTGCTGCCACAGTAAAACCATATTCACTAATAGCAAAACAAATCTCAACCTTAGCCCCAGCTTCCCTAAGTGATTCAATAGCCGCCAAACTACTGAGTCCAGTAGAAACATGATCTTCTACCAATAGCACAGTCTTACCAGCCACATCACCGCCCTCAACCATTTTCTTTGTACCATGATCCTTTGCTTGTTTTCTCACAAAAACTGATGGCTTATTCATTGCAAAAGCCAATCCAGCACTATGAGGAATACCTGCTGCTTCTACTCCAGCAATCACATCAAATTCAATATTTTTCTCTGCAATTAATTTAATAAAACTTTCGATAATCGTATGCCACTGCTTGGGATAAAAGGGAAATCTACGATTATCCAAATACACTGGTGATAAAATTCCAGACTTAAAACGAATTGGGGCATCAGGAACAAACCCAACCGCCTTAATATCAAGTAAAGCCTTAGCAACAGCTCTAGAAACAAACACATTCTTATATGAATCATTTTTCATAAAAAAATCCCACTACTTAGAGTGGGTTCCCTTCTTTAATGTTTTTTTTATTTTTACAAACTTCCATAATCAAATACAAATTAAAAAAGATAAGCGGCAAAATTTTACTCAACACCAAAACACTCCAACCGCCATCAGTTACATAATGCCCTTTTGTACCTATCTGAAATAAATACATTAAAAAAAATGGGGTTGGCAAAATATTTAACACAGCCAAAACTTTAGCAGTTTTTTCTTTAAATAAATCATCAAAAATAACACCCAAAGCCAATAATGTTCCTACAGTAGTGTAATGATATTCAAATACCAAATCATAAAATAAAAGGTAAAAAGAAGTCATTAAAAAAGCAGTTTTCCAAAGACTAATTTTATATTTCCATTGTAAAAAAATAATCATTAGCAATGAAAAAATCTTAAGATAAATACCATATTTCAAATAAATACCCAACTCCCAAAACCTCAAAAGTGAGTCTAAAGTAAACACTCCTGGAGGGCCACCTATCGGCTGACCAATTCTAATAATTAAATTAGTCAAATAATACTGACCAGCTCCATTTAATAAAAATGGCAATGATAAAAAGATAAACATCAAAACACCTAAAACTGCTATCTTAGTTTTTTTCTGCAACACCAAAACTGGCAACCACAAAATAGTAATGGGTTTAACCATAAAAGTTAAAACCAAGCCAAGAGCAGCCAATAAATCATTCTTTAAAAATAAAAAGAAAATAACAATACCTGCATCAAGCAAAAAATGATATTGACCGTTCCACATTTCTAGAGCCTGAGGGAAATTTGCTAAGAATAAAAACAAAGCAAACATCAAATTTTGCTTATTAGTTTTTGCTAAAACCATTTTTTTATAAATCAACCAAATCAAACTAAACTTAACCAATAAATTAAATATTCTCCACAACAAAAAAGCTGTCATTGGCGAAAAAAACTGCAAAAACCCTCCAACCACAAAAGTAAAAAATGGATGATAAACATTGGTATTACCAAAAAAATAACTACTTTCACCAGCAATAGTTTTTCCAGTCAACTCACCACCATTCAAAAAAGCATAAGCACCATTGGGCACTTGGAAAAAATCAATTCCCTGGTATTCATGAACATTACCATGGGGGAAAAAAAAGAAAAATGGCTTTTGAGTTAAAGCAAAAAGAAAAAAACTAAATTGAAATAAAATGGCTAACCAAAATAAAAATCCTAGAGAAGATTTACTTATCTTGGTCCACATTACTCTCCCATGCCTTGTGTTGAATTCAAATATTCTTGAATTTTAGCAGTATAAACATCTCTTGGCTTACTACCTTCTTGAACCCCAATAAAACCAGCTTCATAAAGCTGATCCATGATTCTGGCAGCACGAGCATAACCAACAGCTAATTTTCTTTGAATTAAAGAAGCTGAAGCTTTATCAGCCTTTGAAAATAAACGAGCCGCTTCACCAAATAAAGGATCACGATCTTCACCATTTGTTCCACCAGATCCACCACTAATAGTACCAATCTTATATTTTGTTGTAATCTCTTCTTGATAATCAGGTTTTTGACCCTGAGATCTTAAGAAATCAACTAAAGCCTTAGTTTCTTTTTCAGAAATATAAGTACCTTGAACACGAACTGGTTTTGCCTTATCTGGTGGTAAATACAACATATCACCGCGACCTAGTAACTTTTCAGCCCCAGGACTATCCAAAATAACACGAGAATCTGTTTGAGAAGAAACATTAAAAGCAATACGAGTTGGAATATTAGCTTTAATTAAGCCAGTGATAACATCCACGGAAGGACGTTGTGTTGCCAATACTAGGTGAATACCAACTGCACGAGCCATTTGAGCAATGCGAGTAATACTCTCTTCTACTTCGTTTGGAGCAAAAAGCATTACATCAGCCAACTCATCAATCACAATCACAATACTTGGCATTGAAATTAAACCAGCCAACTCATTGTATGAATCTATATTTTTAACTCCAACTTCTGCCAATAACTTATAACGATCCTCCATCAAACTTACTGCCCACTTCAAAGCTGAAACCACTTTACTTGGCTCCACAATTACTGGAGTTAATAAATGAGGAATATCATTGTAACCAGTTAATTCAACTCTCTTTGGATCAACTAAAATAAATTTAACCTCAGCTGGAGAAGCTCTGAAAAGAATAGAACTCATAAAAGCATTAATAGCTACTGACTTACCTGATCCAGTAGCACCAGCAATTAAAACGTGAGGCATTTTAGAAATATCTGCCACCACCGGTTTACCGCCCACATCAATACCAAGAGAAACAGCCAATTTTGATTTATGCTGTTTCATAGTAGGAGAAGCTATCATTTCTTTCAAAGTAACAAACTCTGCAGAATGATTGGGAACTTCAATACCCACCAAAGATCTTCCAGCAATAGGTGCCTCAACACGAATCTGTCCAGTTGGAGCGGCTAGAGCTAGAGCCAAATCCGTAGATAAACTAGTAATTTTTGAAAGACGAGTGCCTTCGGTAATCTTTAAAGCATATTGAGTAACAGCAGGACCACCATTAACCTCATCAACTCTAGCCTTAATACCAAAGGAATCCAAAGTGTTTTCAATGATATGCGCATTAGCTTTCACATCACCACGTTGAGCTTTACCACCAGGTTTATCAGACAAAATACTAAGAGGTGGATATTCCCAAACCGCTGGTCTACTGGCCGGCAACATATCTGTTTGACGCAATAAATTACGACCTTCTACTGGCATTACCTTCTTATTATTAGAATCTTCAACCTTATCTTTGCTTTGGACAGGAAGTTCTTTGGGCGACATTAAAGCACCAGTTTGTTCTTCTGTTGCTCGCTCTCTACCATCATTAATAGTCAGCTTCTTACCAGGCATACCAGGCAACTTGAGTTTAGGAATACTAAAACCTTTTTTATCAGCAAAAAGACCAGCTGTTTCAGTTGCAGCTTCTTTAGCGTCTTTCTTGCGCAATAACCATTTGATAGCTTCAACCAATGACCAGCTAGACATTACTAAAAATCCAATTATTCCAAAGGAAATAAAGAAAATAACAGTACCAGTAGAACCAAGTAATACAGCAAAATTACTATATAAAGATTTACCAATTTCTCCAGTCTTCCCTAGGCCTAAAAAGGAAAACATAAGTAATAAAGTACCAAGCAAAACATGTGGCTTAGACCAAACCCATTTTGCTCTGAGCATAGCCAAACCAGCAGAGATAAAAACAAATGGCAAAAACATCATTGCCAAGCCAAGTTTCAAACTAAGAAAAGTGTTTACTTGTTGCAGAACAACACCTTGTCCTGCAAAAGAAACCATAATCAAAACACCTAAAGTCATTAAAAAAACCGCTCCAATAGAATGTGTTGTTTCTGTTGGAATCGTTAATTTTAATTGATTTTTTTTATTGCGTTTACGTTTCTTACCCATAATTCAAACTCCCTGACTAGGAAGCTCAGCTTTAAATGTTATAGGATACTTTCATTGCTTTGTCAAGCAACAGCACAAACACTAGCTTTGTGCCTGGTAAAACTATATCACAGCCAGCCGGACGCTTACACGTCTAAAATTACTGGAATAATGATTGGTTCTCGACGAATAACCTTGTAAAGTTTCTTTGAAAGCTGTCTCTCCAGCAAAGAAGCAACATCTTCATCTGTTTTTGCTTTACGACCGTCTTTCTCAAGAATCTCGACTGTTTGTAACTTGATAAAATCAATTACCTCAGTAGCTTCTTTAACAAAAACAAAACCTTTAGAAACTACATCCATTTTGCTTAAATCTAATCTTCCATTTATACGTGGCAAAATCAAAACAATCATGCCAGCTTGAGACATTGAGCGTCGATCTGATAAAACGGTTGGTCCTACATCACCAATACCAAGACCATCAACTGTTCTAGGTTTAATAGAAATCTTATCAACAACTCTAACTTCTCCATCCTTTAAACCTAAAACCTCTTCATGACCGGGAATCAAAGTAAACCCTTTTTTATATCCCAAAGACTGAGTGACATACTCCTTAAATTTAGCTCTATGACGATCCTCTCCACCGATAGGCATAACAAACTTAGGATGAAGTAACTTTACCACTTCACGTTGTTCCACCGCACTAGCATGGCCTGATTTATGCAAATCATGATTAACATCAGGATAAATCACTGTAATACCATTACTTGCCAATTCATTAATGGCTCGGTAATAAGGAATTTCATTTCCAGGTATCACATTGGCTGAAAACACTACCTTATCATCTGGCAAAATCTGAACCTGACGATGTTCACCGTAAACAGCCCTGATTAGAGATGAACCCTCTTGACCCTGACTTCCAGCGATCATAATACAAAGTTCTTTATCTCGATATTGATCCATATCTCTTTTATCAATCATTACACCATCTGGCATTTGCAATTTATTTAAATCCATAGCAATCTTGACGTTTTGCTCAACAGATCGACCAATAAATGCTACTTTTCTACCCAATTTTTTAGCTGCATTAACTACCTGTTGAATACGATGAATATGAGAACTCATTAGGGTAATAATATATTTACCCTTAGTATTAAGCATCAGCTTTTCCAATTCTGGACCAGTCTCTGATTCAGATTCGGTGCGGTCGAGATTTTCTACTCTCAAACAATCTATTAAAGCCAAAGTAATACCTTTATCACCCAATTCTTTCATTGTAGCTACATCTGTTTTTACCCCATCAATAGGATGTTCATCTAGCTTGAAATCTGAGCCATGATAAATAACTCCTTCTGGGGTATTAATAACCAAATGTTTTGTATCAGGGACAGAGTGAGTAACTGCCAAACTCATTACGGTAAAATATTTACCATACTGAACTGGTTTAAGATCTTGAAAAACATTGATTTCAGTTTCAATACCTACATCCTGAAGTTTCTTATTGATAAAACCAACAGTCAAAGGAGATGCCCAAATCATTGGCATGGTTTCAAATTCTGGCAAAACATATGGCAAAGCGCCCATATGATCTTCGTGACCATGAGAAATGGCAATGCCAACTACTTTTTTACCCTTGGCAATTTCCTCATGAAGATATGATGTGTCTGGAATTAAAGTATCAACTCCAGGCATATATTCATCTGGAAAACCAATACCACAATCGACAATTAGAATCTCATCTTCATATTCATATAAATACATGTTTTGGGTTACTTTTCCTAGGCCACCCAATGGCACCAAACGTAATTCAGACATAATTTCCTTTCGAAATTAAAATAATATTTCTTTTATTCCTTGTTTAAGACTTTCCGTTCCTCTTTGCTCTTTTATCCAAGTAAGAATCTTGGGAATTTTTTTAAAATCAGCAATGAATGACTCCATCATTCTACTAGATCTTAAGGCTGCTGCGGGATGGTACATTGGTAAAACAAAAATATCCACTCCTTCCCACTGAACCTTATGCAATCTGCCATGAACTGCTGATATTTTAACTTCTGGCAAAAATTTAGCCATACTAAAACGACCTAAGGTAACAATTATTTCAGGCTTTAAGATCTCTAGCTCCTGATTAAGATATGGTCTATATGCCGCAATTTCAATAGGAGTAGGATCTCGATTTTCTGGAGGCCTAACTTTAACAATATTGCTAATAAAAACTTTAGCCGGGGGCAAACCAACTTCTTCCAAAACTTTTCTTAATAACTTGCCAGAACGACCAACGAATGGACGACGCTGCAAAGCCTCTTCTCTACCAGGAGCCTCACCAATACACATTATCTTCGCCCGAGAATCTCCTTCACCATGTACAATATCTGTTTTTTGAGTAGCAAGAGGTAATGTTTTGTAAGCAGCTTCTAGTTTTTGCTGTAATTCCTCAAGTAAACCTGCATTATCCATAACTGTATGTTATCACAAAAGGGAGCCTTACGACTCCCTTTTTTATTTCTTTTTGTTTTACCAAAACTTATTCAGTTAAATCTTTTGCAAGTTTAACATTGTTGTAAGTAGTCTTAGCTGCTGTTTCAATGAAATCATCAGCCAAGTCAGTTAAATCATCAGATGCTTTATCCAAAGTATCTGCCATTTCACCATAAGAGTAAGCAGAAATTTTTTCTACTTCACCCATTTGAGCTAACAATTTATCTACTTTTGCTATATCTTCAGCAGACATTTGCTCTGGCACATCTTGCAAAGCAGTAACCACTGATTGATAAGTTTCTTCATCTAAGCCTTGGTTCTTTAGCTCAGCGAGAAGTTGTGTTTTAGTTGGTCCCATATTTGTTCTCCTTTAAAAATATTTTCTATTATTTAGCAAATCTACTCAACCAACCTCTTACTCCTGAAAAACTGGTAGCGTTTTGAGCAGCCTGTTGTTGCTTGGTTCTCTTTTCTTGAGCTTCCTGCTTTAATTTATCAGCAGCAGTCACAACTTGATCGCCATCTGTTTCTTGACTCTCATTGATAAGCTGATTAGCTGTCTCCAATAGAGATTTAACACCCTCAGCGGCGGCTTTCAAAGCAGCGAGTTTTAGTTCGACGACTTTAGCTTCTGCTCTAGCTGGAAGACTATCAATAAAAGCTGATAGTTGGTCCATCTTAGCAGCGGCTTTGTTAGTAATATCATAAGCACCTTGGATAACGTCTGCTTTAGCTTTTTCAATACCCATTTCAGCCTTGGTTCTTAGACTATCAGCGCCATCAACCAATTTACCTGGCCAAGAAGCAACTTCACCAGCTCCTTTTTTAACACCATCCCAAGCAGCTGCTCCAACTTCCTTTACTTTAGCCCAACGAGCACCCCAAGTCTCTCTACTTTGCTGACGCTTGGCATCACGAGCTTCTTGACGTGCTTTACCAGCATCTCTAGCATCAAATGACTTTTCAGCGGCTGCTCTTGCTGACTCAGAAGAGTAACTCTTTAGTACGTCTCCCTTTAAAAATGGTTTATTTGCTTCTCCCATATTTTCCTTTAACTTTTAGTTACTTTATTACTACTTATTCAATCCAGATCGGTATTTTTTTAATAAATTCAAAGCAAAACCAATACCACCAGTATTGCTCTTAGTTTCCATAGTAGCAGGTGCTTGAGTTGGTCGCAATGAGCTTAATGCATCAATATAGAAATCTACTTGGTCTGACTCAGCACTAGGCACTCTACCTTGTAATAAATCTTGAAGACTGTCAGCTCCATCACTTACTGAAGTTCCAGAAGATACTGTTTGTTTACTAGAAAAATCTTCCAATAAGGACAAAAGCTCATCAACTTGAGAAGCTCCTGAATCTCCATTATCTACAAAAGAATTAAGCATTTCTTCTAATTCTTTGATTGAATTATTACTAACAGTTTTTGCAACTGGAGCAGCAGCTCCACTCATCCTAGCTGAAACTTGAGCTTCAACTTCAGTTTTAATATATGCTTGTAACTCTGTAGCTAACTGAGCAAAAGCTTTTTGAAATATTTGATCATTCATATTTTTCTCTCTCAATAAATCACTGTTAAAAATTATATTCTTTTAGAGTTTTAAAAAAAATGTCTCAAAAAGTATCTTTCTAATACTTAGGCATGAATATTTTGGCATTTTCCTTAGTAATCACTACCTTATCAAAACCACGCTCAACAATAATACGCACTACTTTACGTACTGCTCCCTGCAATGTTCTTTGCAAAGTACGAATACCCATGTCATAACCCAAAGGACGAGTGATAATTGGCCAAACATCTTCATGTAAATCAAATTGCTCTGGTCTTAAACCTGCATCAGTCAATAAACCTGGCAATATATATTTCTTAGCAATTTGAATCTTCTCATTATCAGTGTATGAAGGCATAGAAATCTTTTCCATACGATCCATAACAGCAGTAGCAATCTTAGTAGTATTGTTAGCAGTAGCTAAGAAAATAGCATGACTTAAGTTAACTGGATAATCGATATAAGTATCTGTAAAAGCATTATTCTGAGCAGGATCAAGCAACTCAACTAAGACACCCATAATATCCATATTAGCTTCTTCAGCTCCACGATCAATTTCATCTAACAAAATAACTGGATTACGAACACCAGCTTCACAAATTCCTTTAATAACTCTTCCTGGCTCTGAACCAAGCAATAAGCGTGAATTACCACGAAGTTCTTTTGCTGATCCCATACCACCAAAAGGGATGCGCACCAACTGACGACCCAATGCCTCAGATAACGAATAGGCAAAAGTAGTTTTACCTGTACCCACCAAACCAACAAGCAACAGAATAGGAGCTTTAAATTCTTCCCCGGGAGCTTGTTTGTTGCGTAAATTTAAAATAGAGATATATTCCAAAAAACGATCTTTAACTTCCTGCATACCATAGTGATGTTTATCAAAAACAGCCTTAGCTTTTTCAATATCAGTCACGTCTTGAGATTCTTTTAGCCAAGGAATTTGGAGCACCCAGTTTACATAACGAGAAACTTTTTCATATTTTTCATCATAACTACCAAGTTCAACACTACGCTCAAGAGAAACAATCTCTTTTTCAACCTTACCCTTCATATCCTCTGGAAGGGAAGCTTGAATTGCCCTGTCACGAAGGTCTTTAATTTCTTGCTGAAGAATGTGTTTATAGTCTGTCATGGGCAGCTGGCAGTTTTACTCCAACTCTGTTGGTGGAGTCTCAACTGAATCTATCTCTTCTGGAAGATTCGAGACAGGCAGAACCTGCTGTGTTACTACTCCCAGACCAATTAAAAACATACCGGCCATTACCATTAAAAAAGTATTCGCTACTCCACCAGTTGCAGGTAGGGTTGCGGTACTACTCTCGGTAGCACCACCAACACCAGTGGTAGTGGTAGTTGTGGTAGAAGAAGTGCTTGTAGTAGTAGTGGAATTAATTAACAAAATATAGTCCAAAGATTCCAAATTAGAAGCCAACTTCAATGGATGGGCACTGGCTGTTAATGCAGTAATCGGCGTATAGCTCCAATCACCGGCAGAATCTGCTAGCACTGCTACCGTTAAATCATCAATTGTAATATCGATCGTAGCATCTGGAGAAGCTTTACCAATTAAAGTAGGAGTTGTATCTGTCGTGCTAATACTAATTAAAGCACCAACAGAAGTACCGCCAGCACTAATTAGCTGCAAAGTTGCTGCCATAGCAACAGCTTTTACACTAAATAAAATTACCAAAAACAAGATAGCGATACGCAAATATCGAAACATAAAACTACTATACATTAAATCATGGAAACAAAACAACCCGTCAATATAGATCAAAAATTAGTAGGGGTTTTACCTTCAATCATTTCCCTACCAAGTAAACCAGTTTGAGCACCAAAATATCTAATTACCGAACCAGCATTTCTAACACCCCATTCCACAGATTTTTTTGGTTCCAAGTGCAAATATTGAGCTGCTGAATAACCAGTAGCAAATGCATCACCAGCTCCAGTGTCATCAACTGACTTTGCTGTTGCTCCAAAAAACTTTAATTCTTTATTTCCATGAATATATACTTCACCGCCTTCAGCACCCTTGGTAACCACAATTTGAGGAATTTCTTTAATTAAATCAGCTTGCTGATCTTTTACCAAATCCCATTCTTTACTATTCAAAAACAAAACCATACAAGGAAGCTCACTGACCTTTAACTCACCACTAGCCAACAATGCCAATTCTTGCTTGCCCGGATTCCAAGATAAAACAGTCTCTGGATGAATCTTTACTAATTCAAAAATTCTACGCAAAGCCTCCAATCTTCCAGCAATACTAGAGAGATGGATCCAACGAGCTTGGGAAACCCAATATGGAGGAATATCATAGGAATCCAGCTGAGAAGCTGCTCCTCGATGAACTAGAACTGTTCTACTACCATTTTTATCAACCAAAATTACTGAGCCACCAGTTGTTTCTTGTTTTTCTTTAACTAAAAGCTGGGTATCAACTTGCTCTTTTTGCAAATTACGTACAATCATTTCTGCAAAATCATCCCTACCAATTTCACTAATCAAAGCTGCTTTAAAACCTAATCTAGAAAAACCAACAGCAGAATTAGCTGCTCCACCACCAATCCTAGAAACAAAACTTTCCATTTCAACTTTATCACCCTGAATAGTAAATCTATTTTCACCATTGAGATTTTCAACATCAAATTTTTCAGAATGAATAAATATATCAACCAAAGAAGAACCAATAGAAATGAAGTCGTACATATTTAAAATAGTTTACTCTGATTCGGTTTGACGAGGCAACCTACAACGAGTAGCCAGTTCTGACTCAAACTCATTCAATGCCTCAATTAATTCTTGTTCATCTCGAGCAATTTTATAAACTTCATGCTCCTTTTCTCCAATAAAAAAATTCTCACTAATTACTCGCATTACCTCATGCCAAAAATCACCATATAAAATCATGGGTTTATGATTACCATAATATAAATGACCAAGTAGCCAAGCAGTAGCCCATTCACTCAAAGTACCAGTTCCACCCTGAACACATATAAAAGCATCAGATTGATCCATCAAACCAAACATACGCTCAATATAATTAGTTGCTTTAATTTCTTTGTCTGGCTTATTCTCCCCATCAGCACCCTCAAACTCTGGCATATCTTTTGGGTTTAGAGTTACTGTTAAAGTCTTACCGCCAACTGACTGAGCTCCAAGTGTTGCAGCCAGCATTGTTCCTGGACCACCACCATCTACAACTACTTTCCCGTTATATGCTAAAAAACGAGCTATTTTGAAAGTTTCTTGATAAAGAGGGTGCATCTCATCAACATCAGCGCTACCAAAAATTGCCACCTTTTTAATCGTACAAGTTGTTTTAATATGAGGAATAGTCAGATTACTTTTGATCATGAATTTATGGTAACAGATTTTTAGCTACTCACCTAGTTGAAGGTAATGAGAATATTGTTCACAGAAATCAGAAGCTTGCCAAAGAGTACTACCAATAGCAAAAGAACTAATACCTAATTTAATTATTTGTGGCAAATATTCTTCTGTTACACCACCGTCAAAGATTATTTCTGGAAAATTTTCTTGCTGACGCTCTAAACGGTGAATTTGAAAAAAATCCTCAATTTTTTCGAAAACAAAAGGCACTAACTTTTCTTCCTGAAAACCCGCTTGAATACCCATAAATTGCACAATATCTAATTGATTCACAATACCTTCATCCAGAGCCTCCAAGTCAGTATAGGCATCAAGAGACAAACCAACTTTTAAATCCATTTTCTTAACCTCTGTCACAAAATCCTGCTGATAAGTCATGCGTTCAACCTGAGCAATAATTGCTCTTAAAGGCAAATGTTCTCTAACCGTGGCTATTTCCAAAATGGTATCCATTGGTTCTTCCACCATTAAATGCAAATCTAACTCCAAATCACCAAAATCAATTTCCAATAAATTATGTGGAGAAGCAGTAATATTATCTGCAAAAAAACCATCAATGATATCAATCTGCACAATCTCAACATCTGGACAAGACTTTGCTTTGTCTACTTGTTGCTGGATTGTTTCTAAGGAATCAGTTAAAACTGCTGGATAAATTTTCATGACATTTCCTCTTCATAATTTGCAATTTGACCAATACGCCTAGCATGGCGAGATTCACCTGAAAATGGAGTATTTAGAAAAGCCTCAACAATCTTTTTAGCTTTTTCTGTAGAAGCAACAAAATCTGCCCCAAGAACTAAAATTTGGGCATCATTATCTGTTTTAGCATGACTAGCTTCTTTTTCATCAGAAGCAGCTACTGCTCTTATTCCCTTCACCTTATTTGCAGCGATAGTAGCTCCACCTCCAGATCGACATATTAGAATGCCAACCGAATTGGCTTCTTGCTGAACTTTTTCCGCCACATTAAAACTTATTTCTGGATAATCATCTCCTGGATCTAAAAAATCAGCACCACAATCTTCTACAAGATGTTTCTTTTCTTTAAGAAAAGAAATTAGAGTATTTTTTAAATCATAGCCACCGTGATCGGCGCCAATAAATATTTTCATAGGCCAAGCTCCAATCTTACTTCTTCTGACATCATATCAGGCACCCAAGGGGGATCAAAGGTTAGAACTATTTCCACATCTTGTTCAACATCATCAACTATACCAAACATACTTTGACGAACCATATCATCAATGATTGGTGCCAAAGGACATCCTGGAGAAGTTAAAGTCATGGTAATTTTGACTTTTTCAGCTTTTTTGAGTTCTATTTTATAAATCAAACCCAAACTCACAATATCAACCTGTAATTCAGGGTCTATTACTGTTGCTAATGCTTGACGAATTATTTCTTCAGTTAAAACCATATTTCTTGCATTATAACTGCTGTTTTAGATAAAACTGGTAAGAGATCACACAATAAAAAACCCTCCCCCGCTGAGAAATTATCCCAACGAGGGAGGGTTCTACTTTTCAAAAGTTGAAAGCCTAGCTTTTCTTCAAAACAGGCATTCCAGTTCTCTTGGTTTCGACCACGCTGTAACCAGCTGGTACGGCTGCCAAAGAACCATCACGGACATCTCGAGCAAAGAAATAAATTCTTTGAACGCGGCCGTTCTTCAAGGTTACCTCACGAGTGTGGAGGTAGTAGGTTTGACCCTTGGAGTTAGTGTAACTGTAGGCGTCTGCCATAGTTTATGCTCCTTCTTTCTGACCCGAGTGCTCTCGAGGTCTCTAACTACTTATTACAGATTAACACACCTGGCGTCTGAATCAAGACGCAGTTCAGGTTATTCTTGCTCGCTGATCATGCCTTTTAGCAATATTTCCTCGAGTTGTGCATCATCGTTCATTTCTTTACTAACAATGATTTCGAATGGCAAAGTACTAGAACTAATGGAAGCTGAGCCAACATAACCACCCTTACTGTATTCCAAAACCATGGCTTTACGCTTACCTTCGCTGTCAGTTTCTTTTAACCAAACTTGATATTTGCCAGTAGAAAGTTTTGGCAAAACAGCGGAAACAGTAAATGAAACCTTACCATCTTTGACCTCATAACGTACTTCACCTAAATCAGCACCTGCTCCTTCTAAGTTCTCAGTTTTAAAATCTTTAGTTCCCTTCAAGAAACCAGTTGCTTCTGCTGGTTCTAAGTTTTCAATCTTAACGCCATCACTAAGAAGAGAGGTCATACCTTCTCTTTGAGTTCGTAAGTTATACCAACGAAATAATAAGAAAAATACAAATAAAAGCGCTGCAGCAGGAAAAATATATGGATAAAATTTTTTCATAGAGGCCCCTCCCAGGCTCTTATATTGTTGTTAAAGCTCAACAAGACAAATATAAACATAATAATTAATGTTGAGGGGCAGGTAATTCAACTGATCTAATTAGTTTTATAAATAATCTGTATCAGTTCGATACTATTTTGCACGAGAAATAACAGGAGTCAAGATCATTTACTTTGAGATTATGGGCCAGACCTGGTCACCAGACTCATTATCAACCACAATCACAGCAGCAGTGGGACAACTTTGAGCAGCCAAAAGCTTAGTTTCATCATCGTTGCCCTGTTGAGAAATTATGCGAGCAATTTGCTCCTCATCAAGTTCAAAAACACCAGGAGCAATTGCTGTACAACTGGCAGCACCAATACATTTTTCTCTAATAATCTTCACTGTATATTTACCAATTTTTTTATCAGTCATTTCACCTTTCAAAAAAAACTAATAAAACTTTTCGTGATGGATTGCTGTTTCAGCAATTCCCTTATTGATTAGTAATTCTTTGATTTCTTGAATCATTTTGGCATTACCACAAAGATAATATCCAGTATTACCGGTTGGTAAAGTATGAATATTTAAACAATCATTAACATGCCCTCGACACAAAGGCCACTCCTGAAGAGCTTGCGATAAAACTGGATGAAAATGGAAATTAGGAAATGCCTGAGCCAAATCCTGAAATTCATCTTGCCAAATCATATCTTCTTCATGTCTTAACCCCCAATAAAGAGTAATTTCTCTTTTATCTTCTTTCTCCCTCAACAAATTAGGAATCATGCTATGAAAAGGAGCAACTCCAGAGCCAGTAGCAACAAAAACCAAATTTTCTTCTCTTGGTTCTTCCTGAACTATAAAAACTCCCATTGGACCTAAAACTTGAACTTCTTGACCAAACTGCAAATTTTTCAAAAAATTCACCCCTAAACCCTCTGGCGTAGTATCAACAGTGATCTCAAAACTATGCTTAACCTCAGGTGAACTACAAATAGAGTATGATCTACGCTCTCCTTTGTCTGAAACTAAAAAAGAAACATATTGACCAGCAATGAATTCTAATAAATTTGGCTCCACTAACTCAAACTGAAATTTAATAAATTTACCATTTAAAGGTTCTGTATCTGCTAATTTAGCGACGTATTGTTTTGGTGGTGGTAACTGTTGCATAAAATATTTTCCTAAACTTATTTTTTTACTTTAAAAAGCTGTTGAGCAGATTCTCGACCATACCAAATACCCAAAGCCAACTTAATAATACCTTGATATTCTTCCGTACGATCAACAAATCCATTTGTTAAGATACCAATTAAACCTTCTTGTTGTTTAATTAAGTTAATATTTTTCTCGCCAATTAAATAAGCTACTGCATGACCCATTTCAACTTTTTGACGAATTTGTTCAGCAACCGCATCTGGAACTTTAAAACGAGCTCCAGCAGAAAAACAAACATTATCTTGCTGATCCACTACCGCAGCCCAAACCGTTGACCACATTTCATTACCATAATCAACAACACCACCCTCCATACCAACTCCAATAGCTGAAGAATCAGAAATCTCAATTAATCCAGTTTTTAATGCTTCTTTTGCTCGATTGAAAGCACCTTGTTTTGTTTCCTCATCACTCATTGGTTGAGCACCAACACCACTTTTAACCTCAAGTCCCTTTACTATTACATCTGGCCAAGTCTCAATTGCAGCAGCAAGTACTGCATTAACCTTAACTGGATTAGCTGAGCCAACAAAAATTTTCATTATTTATTTTCCCAATTCATAATTGCTTTTTTTACAGCCATTAAACCCATCGTAAAACACTTTTCTCTTCCCGCGGCTATATCTTCCATACCAAAAAAAGGTAATAGATCTTGCTTTTGCCAAGTTTTAACCAAATCCAAATCAGCACCAATTAATTTATCCGAAAGTAAACTCATACTGGTTTGACTCACTGAACAACCCTTACCTGACCATTTAACATCATCAATAGTTTTTTTATCTTCAGATAACTTTAAAGTAATAGTTACTTGATCTCCACAAGATGAATTGGTTTCCATATGTTCAATGTCTGGATTAACCAAAGCACCCTGGTTTCGTGGCTCTCTATACTCAGCAATCAATGCTTCTTGATAAAAATCACTCATTAATTCCTCCCAAAAATCTTCAATACCTTATCAAAAGCTTTAACAAGAACATCAATTTCTTCTTTAGTAGAATAAACATTAAAACTAGCTCTCGTAGTTGCTTGCCAACCACAAGCAATATGTAAAGGCATAGTGCAATGATTACCAGATCTAACTGCTACTCCTTCACTATCTAAAATTTGAGCTAAATCATGGGCATGAACCTCATCATGAACAAAAGCTACTGAACCCAATCTGTTTGGTATACCATCTTCATCTAAAGCTGGTTGCAAACCAATTACCGTTAAACCTGGAATTTTAGACAGTTTTTCATAGGCATACTGAACCAAAGAAAAATCATGCATCATCACTTCAGTCATATTCAATTTAGCCAAATATTCACAAGCTACCGCCAAACCTCTAACTGAAGCCACATCTGGTGTACCCGCAGTATATCGATCAGCCAAATCGTCGCTATAAGTAGCATCTAATTCATGAACTTGATTAATCATGCCACCGCCAAAAAGCCATGGCTGCATTTCATTTGCCAACAGCATTGATTTTCTAACTAATAATCCGCCAACACCCATGGGAGCTAGCATTTTATGACCACTAAAAACTAGAAAATCAACATTGAGAGCATGAAAATTAAGCGGCATATGAGGAACTGATTGAGCAGCATCAAGTAAAACCCTAGATTCTGGAGCTAGTTTACGCACTAATGACACAATTTTTTTAACAGGATTAACTGTTCCAAGAGTATTAGAAACATGACCAAAAGCCACTAATTTGACTGATCCTTGCTCAAGTATCTCCTCTAATTGAGTTAGATTTAAAATTGATTCATTTTTTAAACCAACTACTTTTAGAGTTGCACCAGTTCTTTTACACAATTCTTGCCAAACAACCAAATTAGCATGATGCTCCATAGCAGTACTAACAATTACATCTCCAGCTTTAAGTTGATGATCTCCCCAACCATATGCCACACCATTAATCGCCTCGGTGGTGTTGCGAGTGATAATTAATTCTTCTGCAGCAGCACCAAGAAATTGGGCAATGGTTTCTCTGCTATCATCCCAAACTTGAGTACTACGATCAGATAATTTATGAACGCCACGATGTACATTGGCTGTATTGTGTTGGTAATATTCAGTGATTGCTTCAATTACTTGATTTGGTTTCTGAGAAGTAGCAGCACTATCAAGATATACCAGGGGTAAACTTTGATGAACAGTTTCATTAAGAATGGGAAAGTCCTCGCGGACTGTTTTTGAGTCAAACATAACTGTGATTGTAACAAACTTATATCGTTAAAAACCCCTCGACAATCATTTCTTCAGCAGTTTTCTTTTTTATGCCTCGAGATTGCAGATAAAAAAGATGTTCTTCTGGGATGCTACTAATACTGGCAGCATGAGAACATTTCACATCATCGGTTTTAATTTCCAAATCAGGAACTGTTTCTGCCTTGGCTTGCTCTGAAAGCAATAAAACTCTCTCTGTTAAAAATGACTGGGTATCACCACATTTTTCATTAATAATAATCTTCCCTTTGAGTTGCAAAAATGATTGATCTGATGCAACACCTTTGAGTATTGTATTGGCCTGAGTATGAGCAGCTTGATGATGAATTATGACTTCAATTTTTTTCTGCTCAGTTTTTTGACTACGAAAAACCCCAGTTATCTCAACTGAAGAACCTGATCCAACCAATTCAATTAAATATTGACCTGGTTTAGTAAGCTTAATTTCTTGATGCTGATCTTTTAAGATTTTGAAGGTTTTCATTTAACCAATTGAACCTTCCATTTCAAAATCAATTAAACGATTCATTTCCACTGCATATTCCAAAGGCAATTTTTTAACTAAATCAGCAATAAAACCATTCACAATCATTTTACGAGCATCTTCCTCAGACACACCCCTGCTCATTAAATAAAAAAGTTGATCATCACCGATCTTAGAAACAGTAGCCTCATGTTGAATTTCAACCTGATTATTAAAAACTTTTTCAATTGGATAAGTGTCAGATCGAGATAAATCATCAAGTAATAGGGCGTCACAAACTACCGTGTTTTTACTATGATGAGCCTGAGGTGAAATATGAACCATGCCGCGATAGCTAGCTCTGCCTCCACTCTTACTAATAGATTTGGAAATAATAGTTGAAGAAGTATATGGAGCCAAATGAACTGCTTTGGCACCAGTATCTTGATGTTGACCAGCTCCAGCCAAAGCCATAGAAAGTACTTCTCCCTTTGCTCCTTTACCAGCCAAAACAAAACCTGGATATTTCATGGTTACTTTTGAACCCATATTGAAGTCTGTCCAAACCATCTTTCCCTCTTCGTGAACATAAGCTCTTTTGGTTACCAAGTTATAGATATTCTTATACCAATTTTGAACCGTGGTGTACTGACAAGTAGCTCCTTTTTTAATCACAATTTCCACTACAGCCGAATGTAAAGAAGTCGAAGAAAACTGAGGAGCAGTGCAACCCTCAACATAGTGAACTGAAGCTCCTTCATCAACAATAATTAGGGTTCTTTCAAATTGACCAAAAGCCTCAGAGTTAATACGAAAATATGTTTGCAAAGGCATTTTGACATGCACTCCTGGTGGAATATAAACAAAGGAACCACCAGACCAAACAGCAGTATTAAGAGCCGAATATTTATTATCACCACTTGCAATTACTTTGCCAAAATATTCTTTAATTAAATCTGGATAATTGGCTAATCCCTCATCCATTGAAAGAAAAATTACACCATCTTTTTCCCAGGTTTTTTTTAAAGACCCATAAACAACTTCGCTATCATATTGGGCTTTTACTCCAGCCAAATACTCTCGCTCTGCCTCTGGCACACCAATCCGATCAAAAGTTTCCTTAACCTCCGGAGGAACATCCTCCCATGATTTTGCTTGATTATCGGTTGGCTTGAGGTAATATGACAAATCAGCAAAAGTTAAACCAGTTAAATCTGCACCCCAAAGAGGATTTCTTTTTTGTTCAAATTCAGCAAAACCCTGAAGACGATTATTCAGCATCCATGCTGGTTCATTTTTCATTGCAGAAATTTGCTTGACTACCTCAACATTTAAACCCTTGTCTGCTTGAAAACTATAATCTTGAGTACCAAAAGAATACCCATGTTCGTAGGTTTCATTAACAAAATCTGCTCCTGGTTTGGAAGTTTTTTTAGCTGCGAATCTGGCCATATCCAGTTTTTTCCAATTCTGCAACTAACTCAGGACCGCCAGTTTTTACTACTCTACCTGAGGAAACTATTAATACTTCATCATAAGTTAAATACTGCAAAATACGTTGATAATGAGTGATAACAATCACCGTCATATTGAGCTGTTTTTTGAGCGCTGCTACTCCTCGAGCTACTATTCTAATTGCATCAATATCTAGACCAGAATCAGTTTCATCAAGAATAGCCAACTTTGGTTCGAGAACTGCCATCTGTAAAATTTCCAAACGTTTTTTTTCACCACCAGAAAAACCTTCATTTAATCCTCGGTCTAAAAGTTTTTTGGCAATATCAAGTTCCGTTGCTTTCTCAAATAGAAAATCACGAAATTCGACAATGGAAACATATTTCCTCTTACTTCTGTCTGGATATTTTTGAGTATAAACAGTCCACAAAAAATTAAGTACTTTGACACCAGGAATTTCTACTGGATATTGAAAAGCTAAAAATAACCCTTCTCTGGCTCTTTCGTCCGGAGACATATTAAGTAATTCTTTGCCAGCCAAAATTGCTGAACCAGTTGCCTGATAATCAGGATGCCCAGCCAATACATTTGACAAAGTTGATTTTCCTGATCCATTAGGGCCCATGACCACCACTGTTTTCCCCTCCTCAATATCAAGATTTATTCCTTGGAGAATTTCTTGGCCATCTGTTGAGGCGCGTAGGTCTTTTACAGAAAAAAAAGACATAGATTTAATTACTTTCTCTTAAGCTTTAAAAGCCTGTTGAACAATTGTTTTTACAAAACTACCAACTGGTTCACCAAAATTTAAACTATTGGCTTCATCAGCTGTTACCCAACGATATTCAGTATGTTCATCAGACAATAACACTTGATCTGGTCTAAGATCTGTAAGGTTCTTTACAACCCAACCACAAACAATTGAATAAACAGCTTTGCGCTCATCATAATAACTAAAAAAATGCACCATATTTTCTAATTCAAAAACTTCTGGCAAAACTTCTAAACCTGTCTCTTCAATTACCTCACGAGCTATTTCTGCTTGATGTAAATTACGACCAGACTCCATCATCTCAGCCGGCCATTCTACATTTCCACCAGGTAAATCCCATGATCCTGGACGACTTGCTGCCGTAGAAGGACGTTTTAACACCAAAACTTTATCCTGATGGATGATTGCTACTTTGTGTAAAAACTTAACATTTTCTGTTAATTGATGAGGAACTTTGTTCATTCCGCCTTTCCTGGTTGTAATTTATCTATGTTTTCTAAAACCCAAGTTACTTCTGAGCGAACTTCTGGAATAGTTTCCATAGTTTCTAAATCTGCTAAACCAAACCAACCAATACCATCTGATTCTTCAATATTCTGATGAAATTTTGTACTGCCCATAGCTTTGACTACGTAAGTAAAAACAAGATGCTGCTCACAACCCAATTTCCAAACATTATCAGTCACTCTCCTTGAGGGATCGTTGCTTGCTAGCCTACGCTGGTAAATTTCTTTACTAATCCAATGCAAGTTTACCGAAAAGGGAACTGGATAATAATCAGAATTATCAGTGCCAGAAAGAAGTTTTTGAGTACTCAAGGCAGTAACTTTTACTCCAGTTTCTTCCCAAAATTCACGCTCTGCTGCTTTGTGTGGTATTTCATCTTCTTCAATGTGTCCACCAGGAGCCAACCAAATACCAAGCTTCCTATGTTTAACCAGTAAAACTTTGTTGTTTTCAACTAAAAAACCAGCGGCAGTTAAACAAATTTTAGGAGATAAATTAGAGGAAGTTTGCACAGGGGAATTGTACCATTCTTTCAGATTAGGCACAGCTTATATAGATTAAGAATTAATTGTTACATTCATATACAATTATTTTAATGATCGATCATGAGAAACAAACTCCCATCGACTGGCTAAAATCAAAATTAGGAAGAAAACAACCAACTTCCGAAGCTACTTTTACTATTCCCCAAACAAATTTTGAAGAACTAATAAGAATGGTTGGGGATGGAGAACTAGAACATAAGCTAGAACCCATTGTTGATAGTGTGATTAATAAGTTAAAAGAAAAACTGCCTTGGATTAAAAAATACGCACTCACCACAGAAAGAATAGATTTGGTTAAATCAAGAACTGTCCATATTCCAAGAGGAATGCTCGCCTCTTTTGTTCAAGAATTTTTTAAAGGCCTAGGAGTTAAAAATCTAGAAAATACCCATCTAAATGAAAAATCAGTTAATGCTGGAATTTACATAGGCTTTGGTGATTTCATAGCTTTAAGCGTTGATCCAGAAGAAGAAAAAGACGATCAAGAAGGACCATTTTTAACTACTGCAGAAGAAATATTGCATTTTTTAAGACCTTTTAATCCTGATGAAATAAAGAAAATTGAAGGAAAAATGGTGAATCACCTCAATGAAGGTGCAACTCTATATTACCTTCACCAAGCATATCCAGATTTTGATTTCTTTGAAAAAATTAAAAATCCAACTAATAGAGGTGAAGCTGGACATCTTCGGTACTTGATTTATAACGTTTGGAAAACCTGGGTTGAGCAACACGGGGAGGAAAGAATGGCCGCCAGTTATTTTGGGAGAAGAAAATTTCCAAGAGAAGTAGCTAAGGCGATTGCTAATGGTCTAATTAAAGAAATGTTTGCAGCAACTGCAAAAATGCTAAATTAAACTCATCTGCACTCCAGCATTTTTCTGAGGTACAAAACTAAAATCCACCGGCGCAGTAATCAAACGATTCCACTTGTTTCTAAATTTAACCTCACCCTTGTTATATCCCCAATCAAGCAAATCCTTGGTAACTTTAACATCTTGCAAACAATATTTTTCTAATTTATCAAATTGCTTAGTGTTGTAATACTTAATAGCATCCAAACCATCACCGGTCTTACCTATTCCCAAAGTTTCTTTAGCCACAGCATCAAGACCAATACGATGACCAACAGAATCTTTGATACGAAGCATTAAATCCAAAGTAGGAATTTTACTAATATCTCCAGAGTAATATGAAGTAAAAGTTGGCATATCAAAACCATCAATATTAAAACCAACTACCACATCTGCTTGTTCTAATAAGGGAAAAAGCTTGGGAAGATCTTGCTCAAAATATGATTGATATTCACCCTCTTCACCAAAACCATGACGAACATTAACACCAACAAACGAGATTCCCAAGCGATCTGGGAAGTAGCCACCTACTTCTTCAAAAGTTTTTTTAGTCTCAACATCTAAAATCAACTGCAACATAAGGTATTACCTTACCGAATTTTAGCGTGGAAAGGAAGAAGAAAAAACTAAATCAATGCCTGATGATAAAGCTCTGCAACCTTCGCCCAATTAATTATTTGCCAAAATGCCTCAATATATTCGGGACGACGATTTTGATATTTTAAGTAATAGGCATGCTCCCAAACATCCAAAGTTAAAATTGGTTTTAAATTCTCCATCCATGGATTATCTTGATTGGCAGTACTTTTGATTTCTAATTTTCCATGGCGAACAATTACCCAAGCCCAACCAGAGCCAAAGTGGCCTGTGGCTACAGCTACAAACTGGTTTTTAAACTCCTCTACAGAACCAAATTGGGCTTCAATTGCAGAACCCAATTCATTGTTCATTTCCTGTTTTTTATCGGTCATTATTTGCCAAAAAAAACTATGATTTGCATGACCACCACCATTGTTTTGCACAGCAGTTCTAATTGTGGAGTCATCAATATCTTTTAAAGATTGCATTAATGTCTCAATTGGAAGATTTTGCATATCTGGAAGTTTTTCCAAGGCAATATTGAGCTTATCAACATAAGCTTGGTGGTGTTTGCTGTGGTGAGTTTCCATTGTTTGAGCGTCAATAAATGGTTCAAGAGCATCATAGGCATAAGGTAGTTTTGGTAAAGTATGGATCATAATTATTCCTTTTTAAAATATTTTACACAAACCAAAAGAATTGGTATATCGAAATAGTACCAGATTTAAAATTAATTCACTGTGGGTAATCTCACAAATCTGTTTGAGCTTCTTTAACAATTCTCATTAACTCAATCACTCGATCTTTTCCTGTAGTCTTTAAAAACTGCTCAATTGCTTGAAAATCAGGAGATTGATCTTCTTGTCGCATGTTATTTATCTCTTCCCAAAGAGTTTGACCTGCCATAAAACCTTGAGCACCATTTTCTGTACTAATTCTGACAAATTCCTTAAATTGATCATAAGGAATATTATCTCCGTGAACAATCCAAGGTACATCCAAAGAGCTAGTTAAAGTAGCCGTAGCCAAGGGATCTTGAGGATACTGAAGAGAAAGTATGCTGGCAAATCTTTGTAACTCTGCAACTGCTTCTAGTTGAATTTCTTGAAACTCAACCATATCTAACTCTTTTCCAGGAGGATGATAAATTACCAGCTTCAGCATAAAATCTATGCCTTCATACTGACAAAAATCATATAACTCAGAAACCAAGCGTTTCTTTTCCACCGCCAAATCCTCTGCGGGATGGTACATTAATTCTAATTTAGCCAAACCA